>Ga0316610_1000001_pt1 | contig 305782 bp, 466 predicted proteins | sample MIS2017111B_MG_FD_207677 | JGI IMG/M metagenome (GOLD analysis project Ga0316610, IMG submission 207677) | Microbial mat bacterial communities from Middle Island sinkhole, Lake Huron, Michigan, United States - MIS.2017.111B | ecosystem: Environmental > Aquatic > Freshwater > Lake > Sediment... | reverse complement strand
ATTCCATATTCAACTGGACTCAACTCAAATGATGATACGTTCCTATTAACAATAGCTTTGAATACATCATTCTCAAATGATGATACCAATCTAGTGTTAGTTTGATTAAATCTATTACTTAGCTCGACATTTGTGTGTGATACTATCCTTTCATTAATAATTCCATATTCAACTGGACTCAACTCAAATGATGATACGTTCCTATTAACAATAGCTTTGAATACATCATTCTCAAATGATGATACCAATCTAGTGTTAGTTTGATTAAATCTATTACTTAGCTCGACATTTGTGTGTGATACTATCCTTTCATTAATAATTCCATATTCAACTGGACTCAACTCAAATGATGATACGTTCCTATTAACAATAGCTTTGAATACATCATTCTCAAATGATGATACCAATCTATGGACAATAGGAACAAACATGACATTTTAACCTTTTGGGTATAAGTATCTATATGAGCTATTAGCCCATACAACATATGTTTTTAATCCAACTATAGCTTCTTGTAGATTTACACCATAACCATTTGTTGTTTCCCAAACATCACCTAGAACCTTTCCACCATTAACTAAATACGTTGTATAACTATTTGAATATACCCTCATTTCACGCATAGATTGTGCTAAACCTGTTCCAGAACTATCTAATAACGGTTTTGTAATCGCATAATCAGATACTAGCGTTAATGAAGCATTACTTGAAATTGAATCTACTCCGATACCAGTTTTAAGTCTACTAACATATATTGCATTTGCATGGAAAGTACCATTTACCCATAAATGTGTTGGATATGATTCATCATTCCATAAATCATCACGAGTATATTCGTATATTGCTGTCCAGCCTTGACCATTAGAACTACCCCACGTTGTTGAATTAGGCTTGTACGAATACATAGCACAATGTCGATTAGATGCACTAATGTAAATCATTCCTCCATATGTTAAATCAATCTGTTGGTTTAGTGAAAGGTTATCTGAACTATACATCATATTTGTCCACGAACCATTTTCCAATGTTTCAAATCCCCTCATTATGACTCTAGTTCCAGCTCCATTTCCAAGGTCAATGTGCATATATTTGTATGTGTTAGTTAATAAGTTTGAAGACCTAAATGCTCCACTCATATAATTACACAGATACTTGGTAATTCTATTTCCACCACCATATAGACAATATAACACACCTAACTTAGTTGTCATTGACCCATTTTCAAAAGTGCTTGTAAATGCTTTTGTCAACCATGTTCTACCATCTGCTGAGAATGCTAGTATTGTGGTATTAATTGTAGCAATAAAAATGCTATTGGTACTATCAAATATTAATTTGGTTCCAGATTGGTATGTGAATGGAAGTGATATAGTTGTCCAAGCATTTGCTGAATCCTCATATATACAGGCTGTTGTTGAACTGCTAGACATAGCAAGGAACATTCCATTTCCATATACAACTTGGTGAAATGTTGTTGGAACAGATTTTGTTGTCCAAGTTGCACCATTGTCTGCTGAGATAGCAGATATACTTGTTGAGCCAACTACCATTATTTTGCCGTTACCACACGCGATTGAGTATGCCACACCTGTAGCACCAGTATAACTAGACAATGGCTTGTTTACCCAAGTAACACCGTTGTTGACACTCGTAGCACACGTCCAAGAATTACCCGCGATTACAAACAGCCCATTTTGAACGGCTGCAATACAATACCACTGTGACCCAGTTGGTTGTGATGTTGGAGCTGTCCATGTGATTCCATCAGATGACCACCATCCAGCATTTGAAGATTGGTAAGTGGCAAAACACACAACTCCATTATCGGCATATGCGTTATATGGCACACTAGACAATGTATTACACGCTGTCCATGTAATTGAATCGGTTGACCTATATGTTGAACTAGAATAGTTTGATAAAAACATATTAAGGGTTGGACTATAGAATAATCCATAAGATGTTGATGGATAACCGATTGTTGATTGATTTGAAACTTCATCGAATGATTTTGGAGAGGACATAAAAGTCCACCCAGCGACATTATAGGCAGTGTTGATTGTGGTTTTAACACCATCACAACTTGGAGACAATGTTAATTTATCTGTAGTTCCTGTTAATATTTTCTTAATATCTTCATAGATGTCATTAAGATTTGCGTTTGATTTGTAAGCATATTCAGCATACATATTAAATTCCCCTAATATTAGGTTTTAAAGCCTCTGATAAAGCTAATAGCAGTAGGTTTATCAGCATATAAAACTAAAAAAATGTTAGTGTCTACATTTAAAGTAAACGATTGACTAGCAGTTTTCCACGATAACCCACTAGGAACACCACCTAATGATGTTAATATTGTCCCATCGTTAGTTCTAATTTCTAGTGTTGGAACATCGGTTGGGACACCACAACCAAAATCTGCTTTGGGTAAATAGACTCCAGGTTGGAGTAGAAGTGTTCCGACAATTGATGGAACACTGCCTACGATTGGAGCAGGATTAAGTGCAAAGTTGATTATTGATGTTGATTGTTGATGCCATCCATCTTGGGTATCGTATGTATATCTAATAGATGGATAATTATTACCAACATCAAGGTCGGCAGTATCTCCAGCAATTGGATTAGTAATTGCATTAATTTGATTTAATGAATTAAAAGTTCCACGATATACGAGTGAGTTAATAAATCGTTTAGTATTAACAGCCATGATATATTAGTGTGTTAATAAATTGGTTTTAATTACTCTAACATTAACTGGAACTGTAGCTGAAACATTAAAATTAACTGATTGTGATAGACCAGTTCCAGTTAAAGTGAATGAATAAGTGATTCCAGTAAGGGATTCAGTAGAAAAACCTAATTGGTCATTATATCGACCACTTTCATTAATATTAACTGCTCCACCAGTATTAATTCCATCGTGAGTAACATCGACATAAAACGTATCAAATTTTGTAGGGTCTGAGGCTAATATAGCTTCGACTATTAACGTTACTCGTTTATATTGTGATGTTAAGAATGAAGCACAATTGGTAATAGTTGTAACGGTATCAACAGAGTTTAATACAGTTTTAGCTGCAATTCCCGCTAGTGTTAAATCTAATTTGGAAAATGCTTCTTGAGTAGTATCAGTAGTTGAAATATAATTAGTTGAAGTTAAAGATGATAAGACAGTTCTAACAACATCATCATCTAAGACCCAAGTATTATTTCCAAGATTCAAATATGTTTTAGGATTACCAGATACAAAAGTTGATGTTCCAGATGACCACGTTAATGGAACTAAAATTCTATATCCATTTGAACTTGAACCAATATTAACTGGAATGAATACACCATTTAATTGGTCATATTTATAAACACCTTTATCAGTTGTTAATGCTGAAAATATTACACGCGAATCATTAACTACATCTTCACCTGTTGTTAAGGTGATAATATCTCCAGGAGTTGTAGTTGGTAAAGTTGTATATGTTGAATCATAAACCAGTGCATTTTCTAACCAAGGTGAAACGTGGACAATTGAAGCCATAGCATTTGTAATATCTGCTGTTGTTGCAATTGTAACCCAATCTGCACTACTATTAGTGTCTGTTATTTTTTGGTATGATAATCCATTGGAACTATCAAATGCGTATGAACCGATACCTAATATATTATAATCATTACCAGATGGAATTCCAATTGTTGTGGTTAGTGCAATTGTCCCATCAATCATTACACCTTTTTGTACACCAAACATTTTTTGCACTATAGCCATGTTACCCTCGAATTAAAAAGAACTAATAAGTAAAGCTGAAACAGTCAACACATCATTTGTATTATTTGTTGCGAATAATGATATTTTATCATTTACAATATCTGCATAGATTGTACATTGTAACTTCCAATCACCTAAAACTGAATATATTGAATATTCATTATTGGATATTGCAATAGTCATTCTCAATTGGGACAGTGAAGATGTAATTGTTACATTCCACATAGCATCAATTGCATTTACCTCAGAATCATCAATCAAAACTGTTTCTGTAATTGGAATTTGTTTTGATTGTATTCTTTGATATGATTGTATTCCACCATACTTTTCCCAATTTGATATATCGGTATATGGAAGTGTTGTTAATCTGTATATTCCATTATTATCAATTGTATCTGCATTCACAGAAACAATCATACCAACATAACATAAAATGCCATAAGTATCTGGATGTATCAAATCAGATATTGTATTAACTCGCAACCTAGCATCTAACGAATCTGCTATTCCAGGTTCAAAATTTGCTGATACATTTAATAATCCACGACTTCTCATTTAAATTAAAAGCTCCATTTTAAAGTTCTAATAGAGATTGTTGGACCATTATGTGTATATTGATTGTAATCAACTAAAATATTATTTATTGTTTTTGTAATTGTGTTAAGACTAAATGTATTTAAATCAATAATATCGTACTTTCCTGATAACGTATTATATTGCGATAATGAAGTAACTGTTCCATACAATACTGGAACTTGTATATGTTGTTTAGCACTAATAGTCTCAGCTTGCATATCGGTGTATATAATGCTTCCGTGTCTACTCAATGAAAGCTTTGTTGCTGAGTTAATATTAATCACGGAAGCAAAAACAGGATATACCCCATATATAACCAATTCACTACTTAATATGTTTCCACTAGGTAACGGTGTATTGTAATTTGTTCCATTGCTACCTTTTGGTTGTATTCCACCTGAATAATTAACTTTTGCTGTCCAGCCTTGTTTATCTATTTGGACAACATAACTCGGTAAGCTTTGTGTTATAGTTAATTCAGTGGTGTTTATTGTTTGTAATCCAGAACCTTGATATTCAAATGAGATTGGGAGTCCAGACCTATATTGACTTTCACTTCCATATTGTGGGGTAATTGAACCACGATTAAACACACTAACAAAACTAATAGAATTTAATATTGTTCCAACTTCTTGGAGTATTGGAACATTAAAAGTAAATATTAACGTTGGATTAACAATCGAACCAAACAATTCTGGAAACAACATCATTTCAAATATTTCAAGTGCGTTTTTATTTGCAATTACCGTTCCAGTTTGTATGCCACCAACTGAAATACTAACTGGCTTCGTATCTGTGAATATGCTATCCGTACCATTAATTCCATCTTTCCCGTCTGTTCCATTTGTACCGTTAGTTCCATTGATTCCATCTGTTCCGTTTGTGCCATTCGTTCCATCTTTTCCAGGTGGACCCTGTTGACCAACACCTAATTGAATTAATACCATTGGACTTTCAGGTACAGATTCAATTATCGTATAGTCATGGTGGATTAATGTTGGTTCTGGCATAATATAACCTTAATAATTTGTTAAATAAAGTATTTATATTGTATATTGTATTTACTACTTGACATTACAAATTTGAGTAACTATAATACAAAAATATTAAATTACAGTGGGTGGAAATTATGTTGTATGTTGGACAAACAGTGTTTTCGATGGTCGATTATTTAATCACAATTTTTAGAAATGCAAATGGTTCATTCAATTCATTTCAACGTTCATATTATAATGATGCTAAAGTGGATGATAAACTTAATCCAGAGTTATCCTCATTTGAGTTGGAAATTTACTATGCTTTAATACACAGATTGTTAAGTGAACAATATTTAGATTTAATAACAGCACCAATGATTACCAATTACAAAACATTAGGTAAGTTTAATCTAATCAAAAAATGAATATTAAAATTACTAGAAAACAACATACAGCTTTATGCTTATTAGAGTTTGATGAATACTTATTTGGTTCACAATTACATGGATTAGCAACTAACGAGTCCGACATTGACATAATTCGTGTTCTAAAACACGACATTATAATTGAACGATGTAAAACTATTGGAGTGTATTGTCCAAATATACACACATGGCAATTTGATGATACCGATTCAAATCATCAATATATTTGGATGACAGAAAGGCAATTTTATTCTAACCTATTATCTGGTGATGGACACATATTATCAGATGTTGTGTTGTTAAGTGGAAAGTTCGATAATGCAATGTTTTTGTGTAGAACCTATAAAAACATCAAAGGGTACTTGGGTTTAGTAAAACGAGACCTTAGATATTATGATAAGAATCCAAGTAAACAAAGGCATTGTATTAGAGGATTGTACATTGCTGAATGCTTGATAGAAAATAGATTACCAAACTTAAGTGATATTGCAAACTTAACCACAATTGATAGGACTAATATTACAATTAAATTAGAACGATTGCGAACAATATCAAATTCAATGTTTGAATCTGGACAACTAACCTTATATCCAACATTCATTGAAGATGATGATTTAATTAGTATGGTAATTTCATCAAACAATATTACTGAATTTCAATATTAAAACGTTTGGAGACACATTATGGAACTCAATCAAGCACTTTTAAAATTAAAACAACACTTCTATACAATATCCAAACAAGATAGGATTGAATATGAAAAAATATTATATGGTATAATAGATTCAACAAACAAGGATATGATATTCTTATTCAGTGGCAATTACTTATTAAATTTCCACATATTGTTCTCATGCCTTCGTGAAAGTGGATTATTCACATTTGGAGGGATAGTGACTGACAATCAATTCAAAACTGCTATTAATGATATTAATGCTTTTTTAAAACGATATGAATCAGAGTGAAATAGTTATTACTTATGGAAGGTATAATCCTCCAACAATTGGACATCAATTGTTATTCAATTCAGCTATAGCAATTTCAATTAAACAAAATATTCAATATCAAGCTTGGGTATCACATACTATAAATGTGAATAATCCACTACCGATATTAAGAAAGTTGTATTATTTAACTAATATGTTTAATCACATTGGCTTTAAGCAAACATCTATTGAATGTCCAACAATTATAACCATATTAAAATTATTAAATACAGAATATTCAAGTGTGATTTTGGTTGTTGGAGGAGATAGATTAATTCAATTGAAAGAATTGATTAATAAGTATAATGGGATTGAATATCAATATGAAGATATACAGGTTGTAAATTGTGGTTATAGAAACGATACAATTGGAATAGAGTCAATATCAGCAACATTAGCTAGGAGTTATGTAAAACAAAATAAGTTTGATAAATTTTGTGATTGTATGCCAATTGGAATTGACATTAAATTAATCAATGAAATGTGGAACGAATTGAGGGTATATTATGAAAGATAAGTTTACATCGTTTAGTATTGAGAAACGATTTGAGAGTATTGTTTGGAATTTTAAACAAGGTAGATTTGAAACTAGATTTAGTCGAAATCCACAAATACAAATAGCCCAAGATTTGGTTTTAATTGTTGGTACAAATGATATGGGAATTGTATATTCAAAAGTCAAAGTCCCATATTCAATGAAAAGACGTGGAACTGGTTTTAAAAATTTTAGGTATAAATTTGTTCCAAAGATATTCGTTTATGGTAAATTCAAATTGTCATTAACGGTATTCCATTTTAGTGGGTCAAATTTAGATATGAATAAAATCTATGAGGAATATATTGAATATGAAAATAAAACAAGCTACAATTGATTCAGTCCATAAAACTAAAACGTCTGACCGATTCAATGTCAATAGGTTAATCAAATCACTTGGAATAAACTTAACAGTAAATGACTCAAAGGGTAAACTAAAAGCCTATGATTACAAAGATGGTGTATTCATATTCATTGACACTGAGTTGATTGGATTCTTACTTGTTACGGGTTATGATAATACAATGTATTTCAAGTCTACAGAAACAAAAAACAAACTAATTAAATACATCAAATCGTTAATTGTCATTCCAAACAATCAAATAAATTTAATGGAGATAATATGAAATTAGTTAAATATCCAAGAACTTTCCACCTACCTTGGAGTCTTGGAGTCAGTAGTGATGATAAAGTGCTGCAAAGTGTTGATAGTTTTGAAAATAAAAGAGTAATTGTTACATTGAAGATGGACGGTGAAAATAATACAACATACAAAAACTACTTTCATGCTAGAAGCTTAGATTCGCAAAATCACGAGAGTAGGAATTGGGCTAAAAAACATTGTGCAAGTTTTCAACAAGACATACCAACAGATTGGCGTGTTTGTTTTGAGAATTTGTATGCAAAGCATTCAATTCACTATAACAACTTAAGTTCATATATTAACGGAATATCAATTTGGAACGACAAAAACAATTGCTTAAGTTGGGATGAAACATTGGAGTGGTTTCAGTTATTTAATATTGAATCAGTTCCAATCTTATATGATGGTATATTCAATATTAAGAAAATTAGAGACATTGAATCAAATATGGACTTTACGGTAAACGAGGGATATGTCATTCGATTAGCAGACGGATTTAACTACAACAGTTTTAAAGACTGTGTTGCTAAGTTCGTTAGAAACAACCATGTGGCTATTAATGACAAACATTGGAGAACTCAAAAAATAGTAAAAAATGTATTGACAACTGGTTAAGATTCAATATAAAATACAGTTTTTAATTAACACAAAGGTGAACTTAAATGAGTATTAATGTGATTGAAATAACAATAATTAAAGACACTGAAAAATCTAAGTCAGGTAAAGTTTATGTTAAAACAAATCTACCTGACTCAATTCCAACTAATAATACTAACTTAATAATGACCTTCTATGCTGTTGATGCAGAAAAATATTGCAGTGTTAATTTTCCAAACGTTAAGGTAAATGTTGTCAGTTCTTCTGGACAATAACAATGCTAACTTATTGATTTTGTTACATTGTAATCATTATCAATTAAATCAATAAGTTAGCACTTACATGGATGTATTAGTTATATAACTGTTCCAAGTGCTAACTTATTGATTTATTGGAACAACCAAGTCAACTATCCGAGAAACACAAATGTCGATTAATGATACTGAATTTTACCCAACTCCAGATTGGTTAGCTACAAAGATGGCTAAACTAATACAACCACAGTCTAAAACGATATTGGAACCAAGTGCTGGGTCAGGTAATCTTGTTAAAGCAATAAAGGAATTTAAAAGATATAACAATTACACAATAACAATAGATTGTATAGAAATTGAACCAGTATTACAAAACTCATTAAGGGGAATGGGTTGTAATGTCGTTGGTTTTGATTTTATGAATTTTTCGAGTCCAACTTTATATGATTGTATTGTTATGAATCCTCCATTTAGTGTTGGGGTTAATCATGTATTGCGAGCGTATAATTTGATTTATTCTGGACAAGTCATTGCATTATTAAACGCGGAATCTATACGAAACCCATATTCAAAAGAACGGAAGTTATTAATTTCAATCATTGAATCTAATCCAACAAACACAATTGAATACATTGAAAATGCGTTTACCGATAGTGAACGTTCTACAGATGTTGAAGTTGTGTTAATACATTTAGTTAAAGTTGCTAATTATGCTGAAGACTTCTTTGATTTGAGTTCATTATCAGAATCTAAGCCTGAATATTCTGCAATGGATTCAAGCTTACAAAACCAATTAGCAATAAAACAATCAAGAATATCTGAATTAGTCAACTATTACAACTTAGCAGTCAATTCGGCTAGGGAAGCTTGTATTGCTAAAGCTAAAGCAACATATTACAAATCTTTAATGATAACATCGCAATATAAATCTCCAGCATATGAAATACAATATGATATTAAACGAGAATTGAATAGCGAGTTAGACTCGTTGCGTGATTCTGCATGGGGTGGCGTGTGGACTGTTTCAGAGTTTTCAAAATTGATGACTGGTGCAGTTAGGAGTGAGTTTGAAAAGAAACGAACCAACATATCAAAACTTGAATTTACAGAACACAATATTAGGTACTTCTTACAAGAATTACTTGATAATTCAATTGCAATTTTTAATCACACGTTATTGGATATATTTGATACGTTCACAAAGTATTATCCAGATAATAGAAATCATTATGAAGGTTGGAAAAGTAATACTAAAACAGTTGTTGGTGAAATTGGATGGAATAAAACTACCGATAAACCAATATTCACGAAAAGGCGAGTTGTATTACCAAATATTGTAAAATTGAGTTATAATAACAAATTAGATTTTGATTATCACGGGGAATCCACACTCAATGATGTTGATATGGTACTAGACAGATTGCTAGGCAATATTCCAGATTTAACTAATGGAATTGTAAATTCGATTAAAGCTAATAACTTTTTTGCTGGCATAAAAATGGAATCAAAACATTTTACAGTCAAAATATACATGAAGGGTACAATTCATTTGTATTTTAAGGACATTAACACGTTACAAAAACTCAATATCGCAGTTGGTCGCATAAGAAACTGGCTCCCAGACGACACACAACCAATTAATGATACTTTATTAAAACTATCGAGGGACATTATATGATAACCAATTGGATTAACTCAATACAAAAAAGCGAAAATGGTATTCTATTTGTAGGAGATGGGTTTGGCGACTTTACAGAGTTTAATGAATCGGCTAGTCAACAAGCAATTGAAGCATACATTGAATATTGCTATGAGCAGATTCAGTTTGCTACTGAATACTTAAAAACATTGGAATCATATGATAAAACCTAAATTCAAAGTATCAAAAGAAATTTTAATTAATTGTTTTATATGTTTAGTTGTAACAATATTAATAATATTAACATTACAATACATATTAGTTATAGGATTTATTGTTTGGTTGTATCAGCTACGCAATAGTAATAAGTTTATACATCCAGTCGATTCGTATTGTGAACTGTTTGGTTTCATATATGGATTATGCTGTATTAACATTCCAACCACAAAATAGGATTAATGATATGATATTACACATTCCACATTCAGGTGTAAATACATTGGGACGAAACATTGAATCAAGTGATATTGACGCATTAACCGACTGGTCAACACAGTTATTATTCCATCACGAAGGTGCTGACCTTATGGTCCAAGATGTTTCAAGATTCGTATGTGATGTTGAACGTTTCCCAGATGATATAGAGCCACTATACAAGGATGGACATGGAATTTGTTATACAAAGGGTGCTAATGATAATCCAATTGAAGTCGTTGATAAAGATTGGATTATCGAAAACATTTACAACAAATGGCACAATGAATTAAACAAACTTGTAGCAAAGGCATTATGTTATTTTCCAATCGTTGTTGTTGTAGATTGTCACTCATTTACTGGAGATAATAATTCGCCAGATATTCGTATTGGAACAACTAATCAAACACCTCCAGAATTAGTTTGTGATGTTGTTGGGGTATTGCTTGATTCAAATTACACTATTGGAATTAATGTCCCATATTCTGGAAGTATCATTCCAACACAGTATATAAATAATATTGCTGTCATGTCTATTATGATAGAAGTGAATAAGCGATTGTATATGAAATCTAACAATGATTTCATATCAACAAAGTGTATATTGTCCAAGGTACTTGATGTGATATACCAATATGAACAATCAAATGGAATGTAATAAATGAACTATATGAGTTTTTCTGAATACATTAAAGAGACTTTGCTGATATGGAACTTAAAAAAGGACAAGCTTTAACGAGTGGAGATAGTTTTAACAAAACCGATGGTAGGACATTTGCCACTGCAATTAGTAAGATAAAGTCCAATGATATTGCTAGGGGTGATGCTGAAAAGGATTGGACACACTAACAATATATTCAGTGCGTGAGTATAATGAGATGGAATGTTATTTAGGTGATAACAATAGCTCTGGATATGCTTTACATGGTAATGAATTGGTATCAGTATTCAGTTCACAGGGTTCGTCTGGAAATGCTATAATGCAAAGTGCAATCGAGAATGGAGCAAAACGATTAGATTGTTTCGCATTCCGTGATGGAGATGGTGGACTATTTAAACTGTATGGTAAATATGGATTCAAAATTGATACCAATATGAATGATGGTATTCCAGGAGAAGCCTATAGTGTAATTAATGGGATTAGCTCGTATGTGGATGATAATGAAGTTGTCCATGAAGACGATGTTAGAGTAGTAATTTATATGAAACGATAATAAGGATGGTATTGTAATGAAAAATGTTTTAGTTGAAGGTATGTATTTGTATTGTATTAAACATAAATTGACTCCACATATTGTATGTTCAAATTGTCCTCCGTATTTGAATTACCTTTCTGATAATGGTAATATCACATTAAACTTATCAGACCATGCTGTTGGGTATGTCAATTTCAACGATGGATTGGTCAAAATAGGAGTATCATTTAATCGTAAACATTATGATTTGGAATTTGATATTAATAAAGATGTCTTAGCAATTTATGATAAAGATAATCCAGATATTGGATTACACTTCAAACCTAACGATTTACCAATAGAACCACAAAAAACAAAGAAACGACCACATTTGAGGATAGTAAAATGATTTTTCTAAGTGAGGTGTCAATCATAGCTCCATATCGAAGTCTTCCAGTCAATTTGAACATTAAATTACAAGACTTGGTTGTATTTGTCGGTGGACAGGGAACTGGTAAAAGTTCTTTATTAGACTTATTATCGCGACATGATAAACGATATATCAACTATGTTTTAAATAGTGATGGTAATAGCGTTAAATCATATTATTTTGATACAGAAACGATGAACCCTAGGACAAAAAATGCACAATTGTATTCAAGTCCAGATGGTACTGATATTGGAATTGGTGTAAAAAATGCACTATTATCTAGGTGGAAGTCTCATGGTGAAATATTAAAACAATTTACAGTTGATATAGTAAATACAGTTGAAAATTCAGTTATATTATTAGATGAACCAGAATCAGCATTGTGTTTATCAAATCAATATAAATTGGCTAGAGAATTAAAACTTGCATCTGAAAACAATCAAGTGATTATTAGTACCCACTCGTTGGTACTAATAAAATCTGTTCCTCATGTTTTTGATTTGACAACTAAACAGTGGATTGAATCAAAAAAATATATTAAATCTACAATGAATTGAACATTGATTCAACAATATTTTACGAGAGTTATATAAATTATGGAAATTACTTATAAAAAAGAAATATCATTAGTAGTATTGACAATATTATTTTGTTTTTTGTTATCGCAATCAATTAAAGAACTATCCAATATGGTATCTGGTATATTAATTTACACATTGATTGATATTTTGATATTCATTGGAACAAACCGTTTACCTAAGAAACAAGGTGAATAATTATGGGTGGTCACACATACAACACACCACCAATTAAACTGGAATTAATATCTCCAACCATTAACGAATATGTTTGTGAATTAAATAGGATTTTTCCTATTGTTAATTTTAACTTTATTCCATTAGGTTCTACTGGTAAAAAAGCAGAATCTGGAGATATTGATTTAGGTATATCTGAAACGATATTATGTCCAATTAAGCTAAACATCAATCCAACCAAACTATACAAACGAATTGAAAAGTTAAATAATAGAGCAAGAACGTCAAATGAATCACAATTAAGACTTAAAGCAATATTAATTGAAATGTCTGATGTTATTAACTCAAGTTCAAAATTGATTAATATCAACCTAAAGAAAATAACAACTGGAACAATATTTTCTAGTTTTCCACAATATAACAATGATTCTATAGTTCAAATAGATTGGATGGTGGGTAATTTAAATTGGTTACAATTTGCATATTTTTCAGATGTGTATGATGACCACAATATTAAGGGTTTACATAGAACTCAATTATTAGTTGCATTGTTTAATATAATTGGATTGATTTTTGTACACACACTTGGAATTAAAAATCAATCCAACAACATCGTTACAACATCTCCACAAACAGCATTAACGCTTGTTAATGACTCGTTAAACCTAAAGCTCAACGTTAGTATGGCAAGTAATTTTTTCACGCTGTATGACCACTTGGAACGCAATTTAGACACGTTCCACTTCAATTTGTTGATAGCCGAGTATGTAAAAATCCTAAAATTAACTCCTAATTGTATCGTTCCAAAGTGTGTTGGTTAATCGTGTAACAATATTGTCAATTATTACGAATCAATGAGTTAGCACTTGCAGACTGGTCTTAGTTATATAACTGTTCCAAGTGCTAACCTGTTGATTCTTGTCAATTATACTGAAAGACTAAGTTAGCAGTTTAATATCCACTATCACACAAGCCAAGTTGTGTCTGTTGTTTGAATTATCAATGAGTTAGCACTTGGACACTGGTACTAATTAACTAACACCTGTAAGTGCTAACCTATTGATTTGTGTAAGGTAAGCTTAAACACGGTCAATAATGATACTGGTATTAATTGCTCCAGTATTATCATGGGCTACTACAAAGTGAGTGTCTGGATATGGTGTAGTTAATGACCACATTCCAGTCATTTCATCACTAAAGGTTTCATTAACAAGATTGCCAGTTTTTCTATTATACAATCGAATTAACCGTTTCGATGGAATACCAGATTTATCATACACAATTCCAGATTTTGTAAATAAATACCTTTTTGAATCATCTAAACTAAAGTTAGTTAAATATCTATTTGAATTGATTGTTATTCTAATATCATCCAAATACATTAAAGGTCTAAAATACTCAATAGGCTCAGTTGGAGTGAAATTAGAAGTGTATTTACCAATACCAGAAAAAACAAATAAATTATCCATATACCCATAGAACTTTAAATAGGTGTTATTAGTTCTCCCATCAACAACATTACCAATAGTAACCATATCTCCAGTATAATTTGTTGTGTTTGTTATTTCAATATCTTTAATTCCATTTACGAATGTTCTAATATAACCACTATCCCTAGAAACTGCAATATGGACCCATGTGTTTAATGGTAATACAATTGTACCTGTTGCTATACTATGCAATATAAGTGTGCCAGATGTTGTTGTTATTACTAATAATCCACCAGTATCACCACCAGAAGTTCTTGAATCAAATATTGTACCAGAATAGTCACTATACCCACCTCCACCATATGATAGTAAATACACCCATACTTCAACTGTGAATGTGTTTAATCCAAATGCAGCTATTCCTTTATTATCAGCAAATAAATAATCGCCACTACCATCAAAATAAACAGAGCTTGTTCCATATTTAAATTTACTTGTTTTGATGTTAGTGTTTCCTGCAACTGAAATTGTTTTTCCAGTTGAGTCAATAATTGATGTTGAACCATCAACACCTTCCATATTTAAACCCAATGTCACATACTTTACCGTATATGTTGGACTTGGTTTTCCAATATTTAATCTATATGTGCTAGTTACTGGATATTGAAGTTCTATTGGTGTGAAATTAGTATTGTATTTACCAAGTCCTCTCGTTATCCTAACATCATCTAAATAACCATTTAATTGTTGACCATACACATTGTTTCCAAATGAATTTAAGCTTTGTGCTTGGGTTGATGTTCCAGTACCAATTGCATTCCCATTTAAAAACAGTGTTATTATGTTGGTTGTCCTAGATATTGCAATATGATTCCAGCTATTAATAATCAATGTTCCAGTTGTTGTAATGTCTTCACCTAACCAAAGTATATTTCCACCTGAATTAAACATTACCCCACTTCTATTTCCAATCCCCATTATTAATGCTGTATTGCTTGAAATGTTTAATGGATATACCCAAAACTCTAATGTAAAGTCCTCATTTTGAACTATGTCCATTGATTGTGTTGTGATATATCCTCCATTTAGAAACAATGAACTATTCCCATACTTTTTTATTGAAGTTGATAATTGTGAGTTACCTATTACAGTTATTGCTTTTCCACTATCATCAGAAATCTTTGAATTGAAATTCATATTCAATACAACATTTGATTGTAATACTGGAACATATCCCATATTAATCGTATATTGTGAATATCGTTGTTCAATTCCATTTAAAAAGTATTTCCATGCTTTGTCTATTTTAATAAAGGCGTGGTGTTTCCAGATATTTAATTCTAATGTATTTGAATCGAATATAACAATTTGAGTATTACCAGTTGAATTACCACATACTAATTGAATATTGTTTGTTCCATTTACTTCTACACTCCAATTGGTATAATCACCACTCTGATTTGATATTAGTTTAGTGTTAGCTGGAATAGCATTAAACTTTGTCCAAAACTCAATACAAGAATTTACACTATCATCAATTAAAAATTCATTTCCAATTAAATAACAATATGTTGAATTGGTATTCACACCATCACCAATTAAACTCAAGCAGCCTGTTCCATCTCGACTGTTTCCAATATTGATTACTGGAGGGTAATCGCTATTCACTATGGTAATTGTATGACCTTTTTCATCATATATTGATTCACATGGCATTGATAATGTAACTAGGTTGTCAAGTGGGTCATTATCAATTGAACTTAGAATTTGTGATTCCCATTTAAAATTCGTAGATTTTGCTGATGGTGGTAAGTACATAAAAATATCTTTAGTTTTGGTATATTTTTATTTATGTATTGACACTGAGTTGCAACTTAAACTATAATGCCTCATACATTTTTAGGTTAGGTGAATATCGTGAGACAAAGATTTGATTTCCCAGACGAGAAGTTTGTTTTTGGTAAGTATGTCGGAAGAACTATATCAGATGTTATGAATGCTGATAAGGCATATGTTGTATGGGCTATCAACAACAGTGTAATAAAAGTTTCACAGTTAATTGTAGATTGGTCTAATGGAATTGATGTCCAAACAAAATATGTTACCCACAAAAAAGTATCACCTAAAGGGAGTAATGTAGATTTATTGATTGTGCATTATGTTATTGGTTGGAAAGTTGGTAAACAGTTTAAAGTTATTAAATCTGAAAGGTTACTTGAAATTCCTATACTGTTAAAGTATGATATTGTAACCAATATTACTACTCGTAAAGGTTGTGATAATACAGCACTCCTATTGGAAGATAAATTCTATGAATATGCAATCGAAACGCTCCATAGAAAATATGATACCGATGAATTACACAATTTTACACAAACGGCATTAGTGCCAATATTACAGGTATATCAAGATGTTGTTGTAATTAAAGACAGGAAAATTAGATGAAAGTTACTAAAACCAATAGAACGATAATCCAATATGACTTTTTAGATGAAACAACTCAAAGTCAATTGAATATGGTATTTGAAATATTAGAATTGTGTCCACAACACGATTTCATTAAGCTACCATTGTCTGAATTTACGTCTGGACTAGGTGAAAAACTATATGTGCTTTATGTTACTACTTTATATAGGCTAGTTGTTTCTGTTAATAATGATAGTTGTATCATTGAAGATATTATTTCACATAAAAGGCTTGAATCGTGTCCAATGTATATCAATAGCGTTAAACATATTAATAAATCGAACACAAGAATTGTTTTAACACCTATTATTAAAGGCTGGGATAGTGAATTAAGAATGGGAAAGAAACTTGCACCTGTTCATTACAAATTACAGAGCTGAGTCTAACAACCTACCAACTTAAAGGTTAATATGATAAGAAAAACAATAGATGAAGTAAAGGCAATTAGTTGTAAAACTGGAAGTTGGGTATATGGTATTGGTGTATATCCAGTATTAAACGATGATAGTAAATGTGTTCTAATTAAGCTTGAAAACTTAAAAATAACAACGGAACAAGTATTATTAAAAACTGTTTGTAAGTATATTGGGAAACTTGATGTTGATAAGAATCCAATATACGAAAATGATATTGTGGAAGCTAAAACTCCATACGGAGAATTAAATAAAACTATTGTTTGGGACAATGATAGATGTGGTTACTTTTTACAAAGTGATTTTGTTGCATATGACCCAAAAAATCTATATAGTTTAGCAAAAAAGAAAGTTAAAGTGATTGGTAACATTTTCAATTAATCAGGAATAATCATGTATTTCAGAAAAAACAAAAGGTATTTGGTATTAGATGATTCGGCTATTGGTAAGGCTCAATTTACAGGTAATTTTCATGTAGTTGATATGGTAATGTTTTATCCATTTGATATGTTTGTTAGGTTGTATGGTAAAAGTCCAGAAGAAACTAAAACTCAGATTATTACACACAATACAGTAAAGTATTATTCTGTTGGAGATATTCAACCTTGTTTCGCATCACAATGTTCTGATATTACCGATTAATAACGTGTGTACTAATTAACTAACCGTACCAAGTGCTAACCAATTGATATTATTAGTGTATATTATTATCAATTAAATCAAAGCGTTAGCACTTGGTACGGGTTAGTAATTACCTAATGGTTGTAAATGCTAACCTATTGATTCCCATACCATTTGGTTGTTTAAACACATATTCACTAGAATCAATGAGTTAGCATTTGGACACATATTTTAGAAAGTACCCATTTTAGTGGTGTCGAATGATGATTTCCAGTGTTTGTAAGCTAATGTAACGGTAACTGTTTGGAATGTATTGTTAGATGAATAAGATAATGGGAGTTCACCGATATTCATGGGCCATGCCTCGAACAGTGTGATAAAATATGGAGAGTATTTACCTTCATCATCAATTAGATAAATGTTCACATCTGAAACATACTCATCATAATAATTTAAGGTATTACTTCCAACATTAACAACTGTTGACTGCCACACGTCAAAATAATGTCTGGTGTTTAAGTCACTACTTGAATATAGGCTAAACGTAACTGGTTCATATTCTTCAATTCCCTTTGGAACTTTATATGGTGAAACTAATTGTTTGTGTGAATATGATTCTAAGGCTCTAGCTGGCATACTTAGAGTGTGACACATTAATCCAATAGTGTTATTGTTATTTAATATGTTTTCAACTGCTCTAATGTGTGTTGAAGCACTTTCGGCATTGACACCTGGACTAAATGCTGATTCACTAAAACCCTTCGGTAATCTAAATTCAACAAAATATTTATTAGATTTGGCTAACCCCATTGATAATAGATTAACAAAATTGGTAACATTGGTAACTGGTAAACCATTTTGTGTAATAGAAGCTGTTTTTCCATGAATTTGTAAAGCAGCATCACGTTCATATTTTAAAGATGTATCTAAGGTTGGCATAATTGTCTTGGAAATAAATTTACTAACTAATAGAAAAGCTACTATTCATTGACTTTTCTAATCTCTTTTTAACACCAGCAATATTTACCCATGCTCCATGTTTACCATAAAAATGAGCTATTGCTATACATAGGTAAGCACCCTTATAATATAGGTCTAAGTCTTCTCCATCGGACATAGATTGTTGTGATGGCATATCTACATTAAACGATTTACCTATCAATTCCCACGCCTTAACAGCACCTGGAACTTGCAATATTAACCTATCTTGCTCAAGCTTCATTATTGAACTTTTCCTTGACCCAACCCATTTGTCCATTGATGTAAAAGCTGTATCATCGGTATGGAGATTGGTGTGTTTAGGAACAAACGTGATGTTAGAATTTGGAGATTCAAAGGTTTCACTATCCCAAGACTTTTTTGAATTGTCCTGCTTATTATCATCACCATATTTAAACGTTTTTGAAGTAAATGCTTTAGACATAAAATCAAATGAAACGGTTTTATTACCAAACATTCCACTACCCAAACTACTCATAGCATTGAAATGTTCCATATTATAATCAACGATACTTAATGTCAAATCAGTGGTGGAATTACCAGAATTGTCTTTTATTCCAGCAGGTTTTAATATAAAAGTAACCCCAGAATCTGTATCTGAATACATTTTTTCGATACTTTTCATGGCGAATTTTCCAGTATCAATTTGGAATAATATCATATCGGCTGCTCCATTACACAAGGCAACTTTACACATTTTATTAACAGCAGTAAATGGACTTAAATTAGATACAATTGTGGTTATTGTATTTTCACTTGAATCAACTTCTAATGATGCTCCTAATGAGTTCTTAATGATGTTTGTTGCAATGTCGGTTGGACTTTGTGCTTGATATGATTTTTTTACCCTAATAGATTGATTCTTTATTATTTCTGGACTAACACCACTAACCATATAGGTTTGGAACTTTGAATTAATAAACTTTTTATCATTAATTCCAAATACCACAAACTCATAAGATTTACTACCATTTAATGAGAATCCCTGATTAGATTCTATTTCAATTTCAATAGTTGAACCTGGAGCTATTGGAACATTCATAATTAAATTGTTGGTATCAGCAACTTGCAATTCACAAGTCCATATAGGAGATAAAACATCTTGATAGATTATAACTCCACTAATAGCTTGTGATACATCTTTTCCATTAATCGTCACTTGAAATTGTGATAAGTCTGTTGGTAATATACCCTTGTCACTAATCATAATATGTCTTCCTCTTGAATTGTAGATTCTATTTTTGTGTCCAATGCTTTCATATATGAATAGGTAAAGTCCTTTATAAATACTGGATTAACAATTTTAATGTTCCTTTTACTTTCATTTAATTCATATTCATATTCATAATTAGTAATTGCTCGAATGGTATCTGGTATCGGGTCATTACTATTTCTAATAATATCAGTATTATAATCATCAACCAATGAATTGTCTGACATATTAATATAATGGTGGATTTCATATATATCAACATATTTGTCTTTAATGTAATCAATCAATGTTTCTGAGTCTAATGGTAAATCGTGAAATGGATTGATAATATCATTTACAACCAATATAGTCCAATAATACTTAGCATCACCATACATTTTTTCACTAATACTTTCTGGAATCTCATTTTCAGACATTACATACTTTTGAAATGCAAAACGATTGTCTACATTTCTAACTGTATCAATTAATATTGACATTCCAATATTAGTAACATTTGTTATTATTCCATCTAATGTGTATTTGTATCTTTCAAACTTATTAAACATTCCCATTTAATATCCTGCTTGTATATCAGATGATGTTAATACTTGCATTTCTTTAAATTCTATTGTCAGTGATATTTCTGATGGAAAACCATCTCGTGTAACTGTCCATCCACCTGAACCTGTATAATCTACATCCACATTAGTTATTACACTTCGTTTGAACTTATTTAACCATTTATTTTGTTGTCCGTTAAATAGATATTGGATTTCAAATTCGCTAGGATAACCTAATAACGCATCATTTGAATTTCCAGTTGGATATGCAGCAGCCCTAAATGCAGTTACGATATTGTGAATATTATCACACTCAGACCTAGAATGTGGAAACAACTTAAATTCAAATGAAAAATCACGTTGGTCTACACCCTTAAACATCATAGTTAAATATGGATTCTGTATCATATTTCCACCAGCACCTAATACAGTGTCCAAATCTGTACCCAACATACTAGCCTTTTCATTTAATATTTGTGCAATAGAACTTGAAGCCCACGCCCCAGCAGCACTGGTAAACTGCCCATCATTCATTTTTTTCATTTGACTTGCTGCTAATGTGTCATTTCCTTCCCATGAAATTTGTGATGGATTAGATACCTTTTCAGGCATATACATATAAATTGTAGTCCAAGGTAAGCTTTCCATTGGACTGCTCCGTTTATATTCTTGAAATTGAATACATGATGGAAAAACACCTTCCCCAACTGTGGCTGGATATTTAAGAATTCCAAATGATTTTCCAATTTCAAATGATGTTACTGATTTTAAAACCGTATTAGCTACAGAACTAACAGCAGAATCAAATACATCTAATATTGACATAGTATTAATCTCACATAAATATTATATTTATAAATGTAATACAAATGAAAAGATTTCCGACACCAATTAAATATGTGGTTAAAAACAAAGAGAAATATGTTGGAGACAGTACCAATGTTATATCTAGGAGTTCATGGGAAACTAAGTTTATGCGTTGGTGTGATATGAATCCATCTGTTGAATTATGGGGTAGTGAAATTCAAGCAATACAATATTATAGTCAAGCTGATAAGAAATTAAGAAGGTATTTTCCAGACTTCTTTATTAAAGTGAAAATGAAAGATGGTTCATTAAAAGACATTATTATTGAAATTAAACCACATGACCAAACTATACCTCCAGTTAAAGGACGTAAACGACAAACAACTTTTATTAATGAATGTATTACATGGCAAGTAAATCAGGATAAGTGGAAAGCAGCTATCGAATGGGCTAGATTACACAACTTTACTTTCCAAATTATGAATGAATATGATTTAGGTATTAAAAAACGCAAACAATGATTCTATTGCGTATGTCGAGATTTGTTCAATACACCATAATCATTAACATCGTCTAAGTGCTAACTTGTTAATATTATACTCAATTAAATCAATGTGTTAGCACTTAGACACATTAGGTAATTACTAACAATGACCAAGTGCTAAGTCATTGATAGTTGGTTAAGTTACTATTTATGTCAATTACTAACTATCAATGACTTAGCACTTGGAACAGTTATATAATTAAGACCAAGCTGTAAGTGCTAACTTGTTGATTATAGTAATTGACAATGAATTAGCACTTGGACGTAGAAACAACCTAAGCCTATTTTAAATTTGTTTATTACATTTTGCCAATTTGTATAATCTGGGATGAATTGATTGACCAAAGAAAGCAATTGCGAAACATTCAGCCCAATTTTCTTCATCTGCGAATCCAGCACTAACCGAATACTTAGATGTTATGTAACTTGAATTAAACCAATTTGGCAATCCATATAACTCTTTTGTAAATAATTTTAAAGTTTCTGTTGAATTGCTTATCCATATTTCATCAAGCTCTGATTTGTAAGTTGCTTTTGCCTTTTGTTCGGATGATGGTTTGAATACGAATTTTAATTTTCCAGATAATGCCTTTTTATATTCACATTGAAACTTACTCAATAAATCAGTTACCATTCCAGCCAATTCAATAAATCGTTTTTCACTCAGCGATGATTGATTTTCAATTTGAACATTTCCAAATGTGACATTAGTTTTCACAACTTTTTTCTTAGTGTTTAATGAAAAAACTTGGACATCTATTTCCAATATTAAGATATGAATGTTGATAATAAATTATAGTTCATTTCAACATCATTTGTTTTAAAAGTATTTCTTATTCGGTTTCCCAATTCAATAATTTCATTATCACTTAATGTAGATTCTAATAAACAAAACTGTTTAAAGTTAAGCATCGTTGATTACCTTCGTGTTCAATTTAAAAGCCCAAATTGCATTCGCATCGTGTAATGCGTTAGCCTTACTAACAGACATAAGCATCATTAATGGATGAATAATTACATTGTGAATAACCCACATTAAATATATTATGTTCATTTTGTTCCTTATTATGTAAAGTTGTGTATAAGAATCAATAAGTTAGCACTTGCAGTGTGGTCTTAATTATATAACCGTTCCAAGTGCTAACTTGTTGATTATAATAACATTCACTAAACTCAATTAAATCAATGCGTTAGCACTTGGGCATTGTTAGTAATTACCTAATGTGTCTAAGTGCTAAGTCATTGATAGTTGGTTAAGTTACAATCATTGTCAATTACTAAGAATCAATAGGTTAGCACTTGCAGGTGTTAGTTAATTGTATAACCGTTCCAAGTGCTAACCTATTTATTCCATTACCATAAATATTTACTATAATTAAATCAACGAGTTAGCACTTGGAAACAGTGTTGTTAATTATATACCTATCGCAAGTGCTAACTCACTACTACATGGAGATAATAAATGTTGTCCTATCAAAACTATATTAGGGAAGTTAAATTACAACTCCCTAAATCTGATACAAAATTCAATGGTATAATGAAAGATAAAAAGCTATTAGGGTCTGGAGTTCAAGCCTTGGTATATGCTCACACTAAAGATGCTAACAAGATTATAAAGGTTGTTAATGTAACAGGTGAGAATGATGCTTCTGTTCAATTTTTAAGATTGTGTGTTAATCACGAAAATAATCCATATTTTCCAAAAGTTTATACCTATAAGATGTATGACAATTCAGAATTAACAGAAGATGATATTGACTTTTTAAAATATAGAACATTGATACAACCAACACAAGAAAAATATATGCTGGTCATGGTAGTAGAACGTTTAATGCCGTTATTCCATGAAGATGCTAAATTTGTATGGAATATGTTTAAATCATTGGGTTTTTTTGACCCATTTAATAGCTACAGAAACTTAAATGACTTGTATCTTGATATTAGACAACAATTTGCAAACCCAACTAGACGTTTGAAACTTAAATCCAGAATTACAGATGATAATTTAATAAAAGCTTTGCGATTAATCGAGCCTTTGTTTAAAAACTTTATGAGTGATTTACATAGTGATAATTTTATGATACGTCCAAGCACAAAGGAATTAGTAATCATTGACCCAGTTCAAAACCTTATTGGTGTTGGTTGACCTATCAATAAGTTAGCACTTGCAGCGTGTTAGTAATTATATGATAGTTCCAAGTGCTAACCCATTGATTTTTCATAATTGATGTGAATAGTATAACTATCAATGAGTTAGCACTTGGACATTGTTATTAATTATGTAATAGCTCCAAGTGCTAACTCATTGATTCTATTACAGCAAGTATTTATGACAACACAATCAATGAATGTGTTAGTTACTTAACCGTTGCAAATGCTAACATATTGATTGACATTATAACTCCAACACATTATAGTATAACCATCATTGAGAACTTAAAGGAATCATTATGTCCACATCTATAAAATCAATAATTGTTATCCAACACACTTCTAGTAATGGGTGCGAATTTACCTCTACGAGTTTGGATTTATCAACTGGTGTTAATGTAAAGAATAAATTTGGGTGTTCTAAAGACAAAATGATGAACGACTACTTTGAGTTTGGTTGTTGGTTTACCATTTCGGTGTTTCCAAAGTTACACCATTTTAGTGGCTATGATAACATATCTTTTATTGTGGACTAATAATAAAAACTTTATTAAATTGCTTCCATTGCAAATAAACTACGATTTTCTATTCCAATACAAAGATTAGAAAATCGTTTACCTTCAATGTTTCCATTATAATAAACCAATTCACCATCACCATTCACTTCTGATAATACCTTTTTAGTATATAATTGCCTTGTTTCTTCATAATTAACATCCCTTTCTAATTCGTGTATTGATAATATGGTTCGCTTAAATCTAGCTTTTCCAAATTCTTTAACCAGTGCCTTAATCTCAACACTGGAACTATAATATTCTCTCCATGTAGATTCTACAGTGATTCGGTTTTTTCTACCTGGAACCCGTTTCATACTCCAAAAAAACTTTTTTCCAATATAGCGTTTACTGGTTTCTAAGTCTATTATTTCATAAACAAATCCAGCATATTGTTTGCAATCATTGAACGGTTCATTATTAAACATCCAAGGGTTGTTTTGGTATTCAGCTTCTTTATCTTGTGCTGTTTTTCTTTTAGCCATATAATGTTACTCCTTAACAATTTCATTTAGATAATTATAAATATGCCAATATGATATTGACCCATTTCTAGGCATACTATATTTGAGTTTCCAATCAACATTTGATATTGATTCTATTAGTTTGCTTTTAATTGAAGTATCTAGTCCATCAATAAATTTAATGTACATACTTGATGTCCATCTAGGAGCATTTAAATCTGTTATTGGTTTACCAACATTACTCCCCCATGCACATATTATCACATCAAAATCATTGATGATTTCGTTCGAGTGCCTAGTTTTATATATAAACTTAATATATTTGTGGTATAATTTAGGACGTTTATTGTAAATTCCACTTAATGGTCTTTTATAAATGTTAAAACAAACTGGAACTTGTTTAGCCGAACTAAACAACACCTGATTAAGCTTTTCACTATAAATTAAATCAAATTTGTAAATTAGATTTCTGTTATTATATTGACTGATAGGTAAAATGTAAGCAACATAATCAGCAATATTAAAGCTTTTATCACAAAACCTCCTATATAATAAATTGTTTTTTCCAAATGGAGGATTCCCAATAACACATCGTCCAGATTTATGTGGTATATCAATCATTAAAAAGTCTTGTTTGATAATTGATGGATGCTCAGGTTCAATATCAAATGCAATACAATCAGGTAATAATAAACTAAATGACCCATTTCCAGCTGATGGTTCAATATATTCAGTGATATTTTTATTCCCTATAATTTGATGCGTTTTATCTATACAATATTGAGCCAATTCTAATGGAGTGTAATACTTGTCGTTTATTAATTTTGCCATCTTATGTCCAGTGTGTTATTTGATTTCTTGTATTTATACTAAACTTAATATAACACACTGGACATAAGATGAGTCGTATCTAAGTTGAATCTAATGTCCATGATGATACGAAAAGAAACTGGACCATTAGTAATAAATGACTCTATAGCCTAGTATTCAAATATAATAAATACAACAAAACCAACCATAATATAGGATAAATTAATATGATAAGCATTAAAGATTTTATGGTTTTGTCAGAGGCTGACCAAAAGGCATTATCTGGTGGAACTTGGAAACGAATGGGCAGAGGTGGGTCAATATATGTTGACCATGATGGAAACATCTTAGCTGGAGGTAATCCCAGTTTACATAAAAAAATCAATAAAATAAAACAAGACATATATCAAGAATCACCTGAAAAGGTTGAAATTGATAAAATAATTTTCGATAAAATGCAAGCTATTATTGCATTAGTCCAACAAGATGATATATCTGAATTAAGACGTGATTATCCAACAATATGGGAAAACGCTGTTAAAGTTCAAAAAGACCGAGTTGAAATATTGCGTAGAATAAATAATGGTTCAGTTCCACAATGGTCTATTAACACTGAAACTGGGAAAGCTGAACGTGAATTTTCAAGAAGAATGTCTTGGTTATCACGAGCTGATTCGTTTAATGATATTTCTAATGCAATTTATCAAGGTGTTAAAAAGTTAGACGATGTTATCATTAACGAATTGGGACAAGAAGCCAATAAAAAAATACAAAAGTTGATGGATATGAATGTTGACTCGTCTATAAATATGACATCTAACCCTTGGTTAAAAAACCATTTGGATACAAAGATATTAGACATGGTTAAAAGTATGCTTAAAGAAAACCCTTTAAGTGAAATTGACGATAACCCATTTTATAACAAATAAGGAATAAACATGAAAACATTTGGACAATTCTTAAGTGAATCTGAAACCATTATAAAACCTGGAATGTCAGTTGAAAAGATAAATTCAATACTAAAATCTGAAACTTTATCAACAGGTGAGTTGGATTCATTCTTATTTGATGATGCTTCAGGACAATTTGAATACTTTTTAGTGAATCCTGATATTACCGATGACAAAGTAATAGAACAATTAAAAGTATTACAACAAACTGTTATCAAATATCAACCAAATTGCACTCCTGCAATTAAACGGCAAATGAAAAAAGCCTTAGCTGAAATTGAATCTAACTATAACACCTAATTTTGTTAGACTTGTTTATAATAAATAGTTTGACTTTAGTTTTGAATATCATTATAATTTGTTCCATCGAAAATCGACACAAAGTGAGAATTTATTATGAAACGCAATGACACAGTTGTTATCAATCACCAACCTTCTATTGGAAATCTTGTGATTGAAAAACTCATGGTTAAACGTGTATATCCCAACAAACGGAGACGAAAAATCTGTATTAAAAGTGTATGCGAGGTTGATAGGTGCTGGAGTGAGTAAACTTTACCTTGGAAGTAACAAAGATTATATCGACTATGATATTTCAAAATTAACTGCGATACAACACACGCTTTAATAATAAACAATGAGGACTTAAACATGACAACAGATAATCCACAACTATCAGACTTTGACCACATTTCTAATTGGATTCGTAACAGTTGGGATAAAATAGATTCACAACTTACGGACGATATGGTACAACCGTTTTTTGATTACTTAATATCATTAACATCAATTAACCAAGTTGACATATTCGATAGTATTCCATCATCTGATTCATTACATTTCTATTCAAATGGAAAGCCAGATAAAGGTAAAACTAAAGAGTTTTTAGACAATTTTGATAATTTCAAATCAGCTTTTGAGCGAGCTATATCAACGGTAATTAAATAACACAATAACTCAACTAAAGACTTACATGGTTTATATTGGATGTAAGTCTAGTTCCACAATTAATCGAATCCTTGGGTTACATGAAAACTTATATAAAAACAGGAATGTCATGCCGTTCCATAATATCAATCCTAAACACTGAAACACTAACATCGGTTGAATTGGTGTTATTTTTATTTGATAGTGAGCAAGGGCGATTTGGATATTTTTTAACATATCCAAATCGCGTTGATGATATGTGTATAACACAACTAAAATCACTACAACAAACAATTATTAAACACCAAAAAAACTGTACTAAATCTATAAAAAATAGAATGGAACAATCATTAAAAGAAATTGTAAACAGCTACAATGGTGGAGTAAACTATAAGTTATTAAATGCTGCAAAAAAGGATGTTAAAAAATTAACTAAATCAGGAGAAACTTTAAGTTTAATTAAAAAGAATATAGAAGTGAATTATCCAAGCTTAGGACTAGATTGGATAGAAGATTTCGTGAAAGATGTTTAAATGATACAACTAACACAAAGTCCTTTTGCTAGGAATTGTAGTCCAGTAAAACAACAGGTTTTGGTTAATAAGCCTGTTGTTTTTTACCGATTGCAAGGGGACTTATCAACTAATATCATGGATGAAGGTTTTAACGGACATGACGCAACATTAACTACAATTCCTAAAAGCAATGCGAATACACAATTCGGTGGATTATTTTTAGAAAAATCTATTAATAGTTATTTAACAATTCCAACTAATAATTTGTTAAATAACATCAATTCAACTGGAATTACTATCATGTTTTGGTTTAATAGTAAAGACATATCATCTAGGGATTATCAATATTGTTTATTTTCATTGACATCAGATTCCAATGGAATACAAAACTCAATTGATATAATTAAAGACACCAATTATAATACAATATTTTGTAGACTAACAAATTTAATTTATGGTGATTTATCAATTACCTCAATTGTGAATTTATTAGACAACACATGGTATCACATTGCTCTTACGTTAAATCCAACAACTAATAAGTTTTCAGTTTACCTAAATGGAATATTGATTGAAGACAATACCATCAATATTGCACAAATAGCTGCGTTAAATCGCCCCTATTGCCATATTGGTAAGAGTCTTGATGCTACTATAGCTAATTCAACTTCGTTGTTTAAAGACGTGGTTATGTTCGATTTTGACGTGGGATTAAGTTGTGTTAATACCATATACACGCTATCAGCATATAATGAGATGTTATCTGGAATTGCAAAAGATAGTACACACCCATACAGTCCAGCAAGTGTAGTATTGATTCGAGAATTACCAGATGGAAAAACACATAAAATTGTTCCCGATAGCTCGGCATATTGGGAATTTTATGGAACAAAAGACAAGGTTTATGATATTGTTGCTTATGGACCAGAAGGTAGTATGTATAAACCAGAAGTTGTTGGTCCAATTGAAATATAATAAATGGGAGCTACTAAGTCAATATAGTAGCTCCCTATTTTATTGGACCAATTAAAGTTTTTCAGTGTATATGCGTGTACCGTTTAATGGAATTAGTGATACAGTTTCACAATAACCTTTTATTATAAAATCACGCAATTTTGGTTTGTTAGAATGGACTTCTTCAATAAATCCATCCACATATTCAAAACCTATTGTGTCAGTAGAACTACAATCATAATCACACACTTCACTTGTTGATTCAAATACCTCGCCATGTGATTCAGCTTTTGCCATGGCTTGTAGTTTAGATTTAGCTTCAATTATCAATGTGTGTTTTTTAGTAGGATTTGTAAATTTATAGTACATGATTTATCTTCTGTTATGTGGTTTACTTAATTGTGGACTTCAGTATACACACATTTTTTTAAACGTCAACATTTTTTAACATCATGGCAAATATAAAAAACACAACAGGAACAGAAATTGATTTAGTTAAACGGTTAGAACAAAAGTTTTTTGATTTGAATCCAACTAAACAGAAAAGAAATACGGATGAGTCGATGGACTGGTTTAGGAATTTCATATCAAAAAACTATAAGAGTGTTCGTTTACCTAGGCTATTACAAGATAGTAATTTAGTTACTAATAAGTTTAATCCAGGGGATATGGTTTTGTTTCAATATGACCCAAAATGGAAAGACAAACTAAACATATACGACACATTACCTTTAGTTATTCCATGTGGAGCATACACATCTAAACAAGGTGTACCTATTATGGTTGGACTAAATTTCCATTATTTAGCTCCAGTCATTAGAGCCAAGGCATTAATGGCTATCATAAACCTAAAAGCAAAAAAATCATTATCGTGGTCAATTTTAAGAAAAATGTCAGAAGTTAAATTCTTTGAACACGCACTACATTCATATAGACTCGACCACATAAAATCAAAGTTTGTTAATATTCCAGATGAATCATTTGAAATAGTTGCATTTCTTCCAACCCAACGATGGAAAGGTGGTACTAATAAAGATGCTTGGAATATGTGAACCAAATACTTGCTACAATGCTATAACTTATTGATTTAACTGGTAATGATTGTGTCCTAATAATGTCAACAGGTTAGCACTTGGAACAGTTATGTAACTAATGCCACTCCATAAGTGCTAAATTTTTACTGTCAATTATTAAGAATCAATGACTTAGCACTTGCATCGGTTATATATCTAATACCACGTTCCAAGTGCTAACTTATTGATATAATTGAGTATAATAAACATTAACAATATCAACAAGCTAGCACTTGGAACCGTTTACTAATTAACCAACACCTGTAAGGGCTAACTTATTGATTCTTCCACGACTTGATGTGTTAAAAATATATTTTGACATTTGTACATTGTGCTATTATAATACACCATTTACATAATAGTATTTTAGGATTTGAAATGGAATTAAAACAATATATAGACCCTATACAGTGTTATTGTGCATTGAATGAAGTTTCATACCCAATATTAAATTCAATATCAAAACATAAAAAAACGTGTTTTGCACATACGAGCAATGTTGTTAAGGTTGGATTACAATTATTCATACCAATTGAATATAAATCATGGAACAACCAACACAAAACTCCAACCATATTAGCTAGAAATTTATATTGTGTAGTCCACAAGCTTAGTGGTAATGTAATATTAGAGTCGATTAGTCAAACTGCTAAGTTGGCTAGGCAATCCGTTGATATGTTTACGAGCCTAAGATATAAAGTCATCAAATGTGAAATAATCTTATTAACACAACAACAACATTTAAATTAGGTAATCATAATGGAAAACAGTAACAAACATTCATCTTCTTTGTCGAAGTAAATATGCAGGAAATTAAAGAAGCATACATCTGGTATTTCTGGAAGTTTGTATGTAGATGGTTAGACTCACACAAAAGAGTTAGATTTTACAATAAAGGATAATAATATGTTACAAATATTTAAAGAGTTAAAGTCGATAAGTTCAATTAAGAAAAAACTTGCTAGGGTTCAGCTTGAAGTTAATAATGAGCTACTTAAAGAAGTTGTTTATTTAGCCTTAAGTCCACGGATTAAGTTTTATATTAGAAAGGTTCCAGAATATGTTGCTGGAACCTTAACTAATCCAATTTCATTAAAATATGCTATGTCTGAATTAAATGTTTTAAGTTCAAGACAAAAGACTGGAAATGAAGCACTAGCACATCTTCACACACTATTAGCATCTGTTAGTTCAGACGATGCTCAGGTGCTGGAATTGATTATTAAAGGTGATTTGAAATGTGGTGTTGGTGTATCAATAGTAAATAAGGTTTGGAAAGATTTAATAGAAGAAACTCCATATATGGGTGCAATTCCATACAATGTTAAAAAGATTCTAAACCTTATTAAAAACGACAAACAAGGAGCTGTCAGTCAAGAGAAAATAGATGGACGATATGGAAATTGTATTGTAACACCTAACGATGTATTGATTGAAAGTCGTGGAGGCGAAGAAACCCTAATAGGCAATCAATTCGATTTTTTAACAAAGTTTGTTGATAACATCGTGCTTAATGGTGAATTGATAATCGAAGGGATTTCACGTTACACTTCAAATGGAATAATTGCAAGTGTGATTTCAATTAATAAAAAGATTACATCTGGAATTTCAGTTGTAAAAGAGATTTCTGAATTTGAATTAGAATATGGAATGTCTATTTCAGATGCCCAATCTAAAATCGTATATGTTTGTTGGGATATTATAACTTTAGACGAATATGACAAGACATATAGTTCCACACCTTATTCAGAACGATTTGAACTTTTGTCTGACATTGTAACAAGAGTAAATTCACCTAAGTTGAAATTAGTTGACTCAAAAGTTGTTAAATCGTTGGAAGAAGCTAATGCTGATTTCCAAGACAAGATTTCTAGTGGGAAAGAAGGTACAATATTAAAAGGGTTGTCAGGTGCTTGGAAAGATGGAAAACCATCGTATCAAATTAAATTCAAACTTGATTTTGTTGTTGATATGAAAATCAAAGGTTTTAAATATGGAACAAAGGGAACTAAAAATGAACACGTTATTAGTTCTGTTATAGTTGAAACTGAAGATGGTAAATTAGTTGCAGCAGCAGCAGGTATTAATGAAAAATTAATGACACAAATAACTAATGAAATGGATTCCTTAATTGATACCATATTACAAGTTGAATGTTCTGGTATATCAGTGTCAAAGGATGGATATGGACTATTACATCCTAGATGGGATGAATCAAGACCCGATAAAAACAAAGCCAATACTCTTGATGAAGTGTTAGCCATTGAACTAGGAATCAAACAAGGTACAATTTTAAGTTAATAACCTATGGAGAATATAATGCAAATAGATTATTACTTGTCTACGTTTAATACGAATTATCAATGGGAGTGAACATTAAAAATGAAAACTATCAAAGGGAATTTAATTACATTAGCGAAACAAAAACAATTTGATGTCATATTACATGGATGTAATTGTTTTTGTAATTTTGGGGCTGGAATTGCATTGACAATAAAAAATGAGTTTCCAAAAGCATACCGAGCTGATTGTAAAACCATTAAAGGTGATAAGTCCAAGTTGGGGTCATATTCATTAGCAAATATAGATAAACATGAATTAACAATTGTAAATTGTTATACACAATATCATTGGAATGGAAAACACTCCAAAACGAATTATACTGCAATTGAGAATTGTTTAATCGCTGTTGCTAAAGAATTTGGAAATATGCGAATTGGTATTCCGAAAATTGGAGCTGGCTTAGGTGGTGGTGATTGGAGATACATATCAACATTAATAGATAAGCATTTAAAGGACGTTACTTATGTTGAATATGATAATAGCTAATCCACCTTTAATAATTTGTTGTTGTATGTTAGTAATCTTGATTTGGTTAAAATATTGGAACACATCGAAACCGATATTGATTCATGAGATTTTAACCAGTTTAGATGATGTTCCAACATCACATAGGCATAAAGTGATACAACTATTGGAACAAGCAATACTAAATAAACAATTTATTAAAATTCCACTTGAAAAGATAATTCACGATACTACAATCCTTGTGATAATAATGCCAGCAGAGTATTGTGATGTTGAAGATGATGATGGTACATTTTTAGACCCATCAATGATTTTAAATTAGGATAAAATAACAAAATTAAGGAGACTGCAATAGTGGCAAAGGTATTAGTTGAAATAAATGGGACTAAAGGTACATTTAAACAAGGTGAATCAGTAACGGTGTTATTAACATTTAATGGTTCTGGAAATTATATAATAGTTTCCATTGATGGTAAAAAACGGGTATATGCACATAAAGACGAGATAGAATTGTGAATGATAAATTTATGGACTATACATTTATTAAACATTTTACATAGTAAGTGGATTGTAAGTAACACGAATGGTTATCCAGAATTGATATTAAATCACAGTAGATACAATTTAGATTTATTATATTTGAACTTGACTGATTTGGAATTAAATGCTAAACAATTAAGTCCAGGTGAATACGAAATTATGAAGTTTAAATTGGTAACTGGTATTAAAATGTTACAGGAAGTAATGGATGAGTAAACGATGTGGATTAATCTCATTTGTTGAGCAAATTAAATTAACAGCATATAATTTAGCTAAAAGTGATGGATTTAAAGAAGTTCCAGAGTTCTATTGGTTTAAAGCTAAGAATATCATTTTGACTAAACACAATGTAGCTGTTACAATGGAACATACAACATAAACTATTATAAGGTTATTTACAAATGCTATTATTTGATTTTAGTCAAATTGCAATGAGTTCTGCAATTGATTATTCGACAAAAACAAAACAAGAAATTGATATGAACTTATTAAGGCACATAGTCTTAAGTTATATCCTTAGTGTGAAATCTAAATTATCAAAACAAGCAGATGAAATTGTACTGTGCTTGGACAGTCGTTCATACTGGCGACATAATGTGTTTCCAAATTATAAGCGAAATCGAAAACAGGCTAGGCAAGAATCATCATTTGATTGGGATTCATTTTTTATACATTTTAACCAATTAAAAGAAGAATTTAAAGAGTCGTCTCCATTTAAAGTAATTGAAATAAATAAAGCTGAGGCTGACGATATAATTGCCACCTTATCTATTGCTTACGGTAATACTAAAGATATTGTAATCATATCATCGGACAACGACTTCTTACAATTACAAAACATCAATCCAAATATCAAACAATTTTCATTAAAACGAAAAGATTTTATTAACGTTGTGGATAGTAAATATGATTTATTTGAGCATATTGTAAAAGGCGATGCGAGTGATGGAATACCAAACTTCTTATCTGATGATGACGTATTTTTGGTTGAAGGTAAAAGGTGTAAACCAATATCAGCATTAAAACTTAAGGTGTGGCGTGAGTATGGTTTAAATAAACCTGAAGAATTTTGTTGTTCAATTGATGAAATTGTAAAGTTACAACGGAATCAAACACTAATTGACTTACAAAGGATTCCAGAGGCTATTGTAACCGATATACTGGAAACCTATTTAATTACACAATCAAATAGGTCTAAAACTTACAAATATTTAGTTAAACACCAATTAGTTAAAATATTAAAAGATAGCTTATGGTAATTAATCAAACAAAGCAATTATGCAGACACACCAACCTCAAATTGCTGGTGTTGGCATGAATTTAACTCAATCCTGGATTTAATATTATGAAAATACCAAAAGAAATATTCGTAGCCATGCGTGAAACATCGGGTTTGGCTTATGTGACATATCAAGAAGATAATTCTGCTTTCCAAAAACGAAAATCAACTGGATTAAATTGGGCTGAAATTTCTGAAGGTGTCACTTATTTAAATGAATTGTTAGATGGGTATATCATACGAGACAATATATCCCGATGGACAACATCAAATGTTGTTTGGAGAGTCTTGGACCCAAGAGGCTTTGAATTTGAGATATATTCAGGTAATATGATGGAAGTGATTAAAAACGCTTCCATCAAGAATGGCACAATCCAGGGTAGGTGTATATTGTCTTTTGATTCAGGTAAACCAGTGCTGTTACCAGAGGGGTCAGAGCCATATTTAAATGCAGTTAAATCCACAACTATTTCAGTCACATCTAAAAATACGGTTTTAACAGTAAATAAGTTATATGTAGATTCTAGTGAAAAGATATTACAATATCTTGGTGCATTTCATATTATTAGAGAAGAATGTAAATCTGATAATTATCACAACCGTACTATGGAATTAACAATTACACCTAAAAAGTATTACATATTTGTAATTGTTGAAGATGGCAAACTACATAAGGCATCATCAAATGGCGATATATTAATACTCACAAAGCCGAATGTTATTGAATATACGGATTCAAACGTTGTTGTACCTGATATTAAAGACCCACTAAAATTTGTTAATTTAGCAAAAGACATTTGTTATTATGGTAATGTATCGACATATGATATTATTGGATTTTGTACATCAAATAAACACGATGTAAAATATTCAATAATTGGCGATGAAAATACTATTGGCTATTACAAAGAATTAAAAGATGGGTCTATTAGATATACTAACAATTCAAAATATCACTATAAAGTAATAGGTTGTAATAAAATACTTGTGGCAACTTCAATTACTCCAACCTTGAATTGTGATTCGATTCGCAATGTCAATATATCAATATGTATTGATGGTATCAAATATCGTCCAAGTCGGATATTTAATTAGTTATTCTGGTGTTCACATATCATTTGGAATATTTTTATTGATGTGTGAACACCCTTGTTATTTCCTATTTAATTGTTTAGATAATTCAAGTTTAGCTTTCATACCTTTAAATGTTCTATTTTCTAAATATTCTTTGATTTCATTATGTGTCCAGTTGCCCTTTTCAATAGCAGCATTAATATCTTTCCATATAAATTGTTTATCATAAATGATTACTGAATATCCAGAGTCAATTCTACGATGTAATTCCCGCAATATATCAGAATTTGTTTTATAATCACTATCGTAGCAAATGCAAATGTTATGTTTGTTTGGTTGTTTAGATAATAAATAACTTAATACGATAGATTGTGATACACCTGCCATTGCTAACGCATTATCAACACACATAGCATCAATTGGACCCTCAAATAAATAAATTCTATTGTTCCAATTAACACTATTCAATCCCCATATTTTCATAGCGATACTATCTAGTTCAAATGTAGTATATCTTAATCCATCATCAACAACATCAAGCCTCCTACATTGGATATAGTCTATCATTCCAGTTTCACTATAAAACGGAATAACCAATGATGGAAATTCTGGGAACATTATATTTTGATACTTTTCAATTTTTTTAGAAATGTTTGAAATGCTTGATGTTGCGAATATTTGACTGTAATACTTCTCAGGTATTTTTCTGTTAATAACATAATCTTTAATTGGTTTTAATGGATGTGTATCTCCAATATTTGATATTGCAACACAATCGGTTAATATCATATTTCGTTCCAACCTTAATTGATTATCACTACGTTTGAACTCAATTCTTGTAGGCTCTGGCTTAGTAATAATTCTTTTGAAATTGCCGAACTTTTCAAGTTTGTATTCTGTATATAATCCAATGTCCAACTCTTTGATGAATGTTTGTAGTTTTATTGAATATCCACAATTGTGACACCGATATGACAAGTTTCCATTATTGGGATATATGTACCCCCTTGCTTTAACTTTGTTGGTTTTACTATCACCACAAAATGGACACCTAAAATTATAAACATTGTTTCCACTTTCTTTGAATCTATCTAACCTTGAGCTTAATAGCAAAACATATTTAACATCAACATGGTCCATATCATTTCCAACCATAAATAAAATATTATATTATTTATTAGTAGAGTTGTCAATTTATACTATTAAGTGACTGTATAAATATACATTAATAATGAATCAATTACTATAGGAAACAAATATGTTACAAAGAAAACCACATAAAGATGCGTTACCAAGTGAGTTTGGATGGTTTTTGCCAAAAACTGGTGAATTGCTAGTTAGTATTAGGGGGCTTGCAAACCCTGTTGTTGGATATGTTCCAAATCGTCCATATTTAATACAAACAACGTCCAATTCTGTTACTGTTGAAGCTGTTGAGATTAATGAACAACCAACGTCCAATGCTGTTGAAATAATTGAGGTAACAACACGACCTATAGTTGAGGATGATGATGCTAAATTGAACTTTTTAGCAGACAATAACATTATTACAATGCCAACGTCAGATATTGCAATAGATGCAGTGAAATCAATAACAAAACCTAAATCAAAAGCAAAAAATTAAATGTCTAGTGTACGGGAAAACTTATTTCAGATTGCAATTATGTCCAAGAATTGTGTGGTGTTTGAAGCAACGTGTAAACGAGACATATACCACTTATTCATAATACGAAAAATGATTAGGAGATATATTGATAAAAATGTAATAAACGAAAGGTTATTATTGAATAATGTGATAATTTCAATTAATGTCTTTGAATTAGATACTGTGTTGAAATTGTTTGATATATTATTGGACGTTGAAGAGTTTAGAATACTGTACACAATATTAAGTTTTATAGGAGTGTGTGAAATCCAAGATGATAATATTTCAACTGAATTATACTCACTCCTACAATCTTCAATTCACAATATACGAAATACTGATTGGGTTAATCAGGTTAATCCATAACTTAAAATTCCATCGGTCAACCTTCGTATTGCACTATCTTGTGTTCTAACTATCAACGGAGGTTTTGAATGTCCTTGTGTGGTTGGATTTTGTTGTCCACTAGACACCTGTTGCTGTATTGGAATTGGGACTACAATAGGTTTGTTATTACCAGATTTAGATTTTTCCATTTCTGATTCAAATGTCACATTTCCAACAATATCACTCGTTTTAGGTTTGTCTATTCTTTCTAAACTATTATTAATTGATAGTGATTCCATTTTATTAGCTCTACCCATTCTATCTCCATCAACAATATTAGATAATAATCCATTACTAGGCTTATTAACTGAGTTTATTATTGTTGAATTGGACTTCTCAAAGATGTTATTGTTTTCAGGTGAAAATGGTCGTGTTATTCCATTTAATGATGGATTCGATGTATCAGTTATTACATTTCCAATAGATTTGATTAATGTGTTACTATCTCCAATACCCCCAATCATTTTAGTAATATCACCAATTACTGAATTACTATCTCCACTAAACATTTTAGTAATGTTACCAATCACTGAATTGTTATTTTGACTTGGATTAAATGACCGTGTTAAATCATTATATGTTGCATTTTCTGTTAATGGTTCAGATTTACCATCTAATGTTTTAACAAATAGTGGATGTTGTATTGTTCCTAATGTTGGGTCTATACCTAATGTTGACGAATTACCAATTAAGTCTGATACATTTGTAGAACCAGCAATTTCGGTAACAGACCCTTCCTGTGTAACATTGTTAATAATTGGCTCAGAATCGACTGTTGCCATTTGTGTGTCTATTTCACCTAAATCGTCTGGAATCATATTTGACATATCACCTATTGGACTTATGGTGTCTATGTTCTTTGTTATACCTCCTGGAATTACACTCTTTTTATTCTTTGTCTTAGTTAATGTTCCACTAGGCTTTTTAGTTTTTGTTTCACCTAGTTTATCATCACTTGTAACCGTTTTTGCATTTGTTACCAGTGCATCAGCGTTCATAGCCTTATTAGCGACACCAGCAACGTCCTCCCCTTTTTTCGCTGCTTCCACTGCTCCCTTATCACCCTTATTTCCAACTGTGCTAGGGTCTTGTCCAGAATATAAAGCGTGTGCCTTAGCAACATCTTCATCTGTAGCAAGTTGGACATGAATGTGCGCCCCTGTAGCTTTAGATGATGGATGGTTTGCCTCATCTATAACTTTAGCATTGATGTTGTTTTTTTCTAATAATCCCCTAACTTCTCCAGCAGCTTTAGCGTATGCAGCATTTGTTGGATTTTGTAGTGTAAAGTCCATTGCACGTCCATCGTGATGAGCTGAATGTTTTTTGGGATTACCACCCATATACTTTGCACTATGATGATAACCATCATCAAATGCTGTGAATTGTTTAATTCCACTAACATTATCTTGTAGAACTTTAGCCATTGCTAATGTACCAGCTTTAGTGTTTCCGCCATCAACTGCTTGTTGCCCCTTAACTCGTAAACCCATTGAATTTGCAGTTGAAACGTTACCAACATTTTGCGCACCTGTACCTCCATTTTTAGGACTATCTGGAGATGTTACTTTAGCCTTAGTATTTTTTGTAAAGGTTGTAGCATCTCCCATTTGTGTAGCACCATCTGATACTACAGGTTTTACTGGACTAACTTTCCCACCAGTATTAAGCGTTTGTTGGACAAGTGGAGCTAAGTTTTTTATTGCATTTGTTCCATCGGTTGCGTATTTTTTCGCACCTGTTCCATTACCATCTTGACTATCTACACCTTGTTTGAATAGTTTATTAGCTCCACCAACACCTTTTAAGTGTGCTGCCTTTGTGTATGCTGCTATTTTTTCAGGAGAATCAGAAGTTGATATTGCTCCAGATTTCATTCCAGCTTTTATGTTTTTATTTGTATAAACTGAATATGCTTTATCTTGTATGTCTGAATTACTCATAAAAGCTTTTTTCCCACCAGCTATTGTCCAATTAGCATCGTTTTCTAAAAAAGCTTTTTGTCCACCTTGATTGTACCAGTTTTTATTTCCAGCTGCTTTCTTTGCTTGGATAGCCTTTTCTTTATCAACTAACCCAGACTCAGCTAATGCCTCAGAACCAAATTGGTATTTTCCGATATAACCATTTGCATTTTCAGCACTTATTTTTCCCTGTGATTCAGTTCTTTGTGTTTCAGCAGCTAACGCTCTGGTTTCAGCTTCAGTTAATCCTGTTAATGTGTTTCCAGTATAACCTAGTGCAGCAGACATAACATCAAATCCACCTTTATTTGATTTTATTTTATTGCTTTTATTCGTTAGTTGAGTCGTTACTGGACTTACACCTTGCTTTGGAGCTTTTATATCTGAATTTATTTGTTTACTTTTATTCGTTAGTGTGGTAACATCTGGACTTGTCTTTTTTGTAACATCGTTTCCACCACCTGCGACAGTACCACCTCCAGTAGCATCTTGTGTCATTGTACTATTAACAGCTTTACTATAAGCTTCGTTATCTGACATTCCCTTAGCTATAAATTCTTTATACTTAGTTTTGGCTGCATTCATTGAGCTTAATATCTTATCGGACGATATAGATGAATGATTGCCTCCAGATTTATCATAAAAACTTTTACCAGTTCTTGGGTCAGCTATTGATGCCCATTCTTGTGCTGCTGCTATTTGTGCTGATTGTGCTGAACCTCCCTTATCTTTAATGTATGATGATATTTGTGGTCTTTTTTTGTCTAGTAAATAATCACTAAACAATTTCTCTTGGGTTGCAGCATCGAACTTGGTATCGGAACTCATTCCAAGGGCTTTTACACCAGATTGTAATGTTTCTGGAATTAATTGGTACTTACCAACAGCAAATAATCGTTTAGTGTCAGCTTTGCTCCGTTTTTGGTCAGCCATAACTTCACCAATGGACATACTTTGTAAATCTCTATGTCCAACCGAACCTAAAACTTTATTCCCCGATGTTCCACGATTATAAGCATCATAACCCTCTTTACCACTTTCACCTCCCTTAATCACATTTGCTAAAGAACTTTTAGCCGAGCTATACACTTCTTTAGTAGATTTTACTACTGGAGTTTCATTTTGTTCAGTAGATTGTATTCCATTTTGCTCAATCGGTGTTACTTTAATGGATTCAGTTTGTGTTGTGTTAGGTACTTCGTTTTGTTCAATTGGTGGTGTACTAGCTACTGGTTGTGGATTAGCTATTGGAACAACACTGGGTTTGTTTTTTGGTTTATATGGAACGACTTCCATACCTTTAGCGATTTCAGAGCCACCTCCAATTAGACCATCTGTGACTTTATCAATTCCAGCAAAAATACTATCAAATAAATCATCTTTCTTTTTACCAATATCAGTTCCTTCGATTGATTTGTTAATATACTTGCCTAATTCCCATCCAGCATATCCAGCTGCTGCAACAGCCATAGCAGGACTTGATAATCTCAATATCGTTCCAGCTGCTCTAGCAATAGCACCTCCACTAGAAAATAACCCCTTTGCAGATTGCATTGCTGTACCCAACACTGGACTCTTAGTGGCAATTGATGTTACGCCTTTAGCTAAATTGGCACTTGGTAGTTTTTTTGCTTTCCCGACATTTTCAAATAAAGACCCCATTTTAGAACTGGACTTTTTAGCCATTTTTCCAAACGAGTCTTTTTTACTAAAAACTTTATCTTTAACCCTATTAATTGTTTTTTGATATGGAGATTTCTTTCTCAATTTATCTGGTTCATTTCTTTTGAATTTGTCCATGATATTATCACCGATTGTTTTACATGAGCAACTATCATCTTCTTTATCGAATAAAAACTTTTTAATGTCCCTTAAATTTTTAGCAATTTCTTCCAAGTAGCCTATCGAATTTGATTCAGCAGATACAGATATGGAATCGGATTTTGTTGTCCGTCTCATTGCCCTTTCATGGGCAGCATCATGTCGTTCTTTAACTTCATTTGCAAGTTGTTTTCGTTTATTTTGGAGCATTTCCCTAGCTTGCTCTTTTACGAATGGTTGCTGAACACCACTTTTTTGTGGATTTGGAACTCGTGTGATTGTACTACTAGCACTGGATTCAGTTTGTGGAATTGGTTTAGACGCATCTATTATGCGTTTATGGGTATCTCCTTTAAGACCTCCAGTTATTTTAGATAATAGTGTTGTTTTTGGTTCTACATTAGATTCGGGTTTATTGAGTAATGGTTTCGGATTGAGGTTTTGTATTTTTTCAGTAGCTGCTAAAGTTGAAGGTAAGTTTTTTTTAGCAGCATTTACTATTGATTTTAACATTGATTTATACTCAGTCAGTGATGTGGTGTTTTTGACGGGCGCGTTTTTCGCGTTCTAAGTAATCTAAAATTATCATAATATAAATCTCTCTTTCGTAGGGAATCATATTTTCAATTTCTGTTAATGAAATTCCATGATTTTTTGTAATTAGAAAGTTTGTTTTGTATAAATCAATTAATTCACCATCCGAAACCATTAAACGAAAAAATCTTCAAGTTCCTTAACCTCTATCATTCCTTTGTTTTTGCAATATGGACATTCAATATTCATTTTTAATGCAGTGTATGGCATTTCATCAAAAAACAAATTGATTTCATCTATAATATCGGTTGGTAGATTTTCTAAAAACTCAACCATATCATTGAAATTGAAATCAATATCTGGAACAGAAACGTTATCTCCATCGAATATACTATCAACACAAGCATAAATGAATCGTTCAGTTACCGAAAATAATGATTTAACATTGTCAATCTTATCCAATTCTTTAAATTGATAAAATGATGGACATTTCAATTTAATTCCAATAGTATCATTAATCATTATCAATCGTTTTTTATCATAATCAATTGGATAATAAACATCAACAGCATTTAAGTCTAAATTTACAATGACTTTAGAATTGCAAGCTCCAGTTTCATGTATTGGTTCTCCAGTATAATCTGGAGCTTGTTTCACTAATTTCTTTGTTTGAGCCATGCAAGTATATTCTACAGGAACTATCTCACCTAAACTTTTAGCTCTAATGTGTAAAAAGATATAATCCATATCGTACATTGATAATGTATTAACATTTAATTGTGGAACAGTACATGATTCTACAATGACTCCAATTGTATTAATTAATGATTGTCCATCTTGCATTTCTAATGCTTCTAGTAACAACTTATGTTCTTTAACTCTAAACGCCCTAAACTTAACTTCCTGTTTAGATGATGGTACTGTTATACTATGTAATCTGTGTTCTACTATTGGTAGTTTCACCATTATCTCCTAATTTATTATTTAATTGCTAATATCTATTTATTAATTGACAATATCTATATTAGATACTACTATAAGTCCAGTGAAGTTATTAATAAAAGGAGTTGATATGGCTAGATTATCTGCCACAAAAAAGTATAGGGACACAAATGTAAGCATATATGATTATTACATTGAGTTGTGCAATATAAACGAAACGGTTTTTGAGTTTGAATGTGACACTAAAATGGTTGATGAGTTTGGTAATCATATTACAGATGTATTAAAAGGAAACACATTTAAAATAATATGTCGTGATGTTGTATTAATTAATGGGAGATGTTATGTTTCGATTTGTTATGATGTTGATATTGGATATGTTTTAATATCAAGTATTAGAAAACCAAGTATTAATGGAAGACAATATAATAAAGGTGAAATTGCCGAGGGACTATTAACAATTGCAATGATAGCTAAGTTATTAAAGTATAACTTGACAATTGAAACTATAAAACAATTAATATTGGAATATAACCAAGTTGATGATTGTACACTACAATATAACGAGTTCCATTTATCTAGTGAAGTTAAATTGAATAAAATCGCAATATGTAACTTAGTGAATATTGGTAATCATGTAATTCTTACTGGAATATATAATGCTATAATCCAATTTGCACAAACAAGTTACATATCACAATTTTATAACGATAACAATGTTGAAATAAAAACAATAGGTTATAATGGAAACAAAAACATAAAAGCTGATATTGAATTGTCGTCCAATTCAAGAAAGTTATATATTAGTTTGAAATGCGGAAATACCAAAAACTTAGAACAAGCTGGAACGTCCGAAATCTTTGCACATAAAGTAGTGAACTCATTTGGAATCTATTTAGAAGATATTATGACCGAATACGAAAAAACAGTTACATGGTATGCTCAATTATTTAATGAAATAGTGACAAAATTTAATTCATTAAACCCTTATGAACGGCATTATGGATTAGCGAATGGTATTATTAATGCTGCTACTAGAAATTGTAAAAACACAATCCAAGTACACATTAACGATAATAATTTTGGTGTATATCTATATAAGAATCTGTTTATTAAATTGAATCAATTAAATATTATTGCTGAATATGATAACATCAAGTCAAAGAACCCTAGAATATTTTTTAAAAATGCCTCTGATAATATGCCACTGATTAGTTTTTACATTGAGACTAGGGACGGTGGACGTAGACTGACACTCCACATTATGAAAGAAAAATTATTATCAGAATTAACCATTGACAACACTATACAAACTTGTTTATAATACCCAACATCTTAAAACAACTGGAAACACTAATGAGAATTTTACAATGTGAAGGCGTTGAGTTTAAAGCAGTTTGTGTTGGTGATTTAATTCCAAAGGAGGGGTACAATAGACATTATTTTACTCCAGACTATACCATATACAAAATTGATGAGGTTGGAACAGTATGTTTACTAACCAAAAAACCAGTTGAACGCGGAACATTATTACAACAACGATTGATTAGGTTGAGTAAATCAAGAAGATAATTTTAGGTGGCGACTATGCGAATTGATAAGATGTTGGATAAAAATCATAAATTCTATAATGTTTATAATGGTAGAGTGTATGCTAGTAATGATAAAGAGTTGATTAATGTCTTATACACAATCAGGAAAGGATATTTATATTCCAAAGAATCTAACGGTAAACCTATAGGTTACTTGTGTTATAGGGACAATACTATTAGAAACACACTCAACAACATCTTATTCACATTCAACAAGACTCAATTTATAGGTATGTCATTACCAGAAGGTTGTGATGTAAAATTATACACCTCTAAAACAATTACTGGATGGTATTGATGATATATCATCCAGTACCATTTTATTAGGTTACGTTCTACCTGTAACTATGATTTTATCTGTCTTTTTGTGATTCAAAACACCTAATGATGCTGCGACACCTCCAACAACCAATAGTGATAGTGTATTAAATATTGTAATCAATAGTGCCACGAAGTGTGAAAAAATAAGTTGGACAAATAATGCTTTATCTGGGTCATTTGGATATAACATTCTAAATCCAGAGGCAGCTACGACTTTTTCATCTTGTTTCTTTGATATTTCCAATAGTTGATTATTAGCATTTAAAAGCTGTAATTGTAATGTTGAAGTTTCATCAATATGCTTGTTTTCATCTTGCCTAGCACTTATTTGACTCGTTAGTTCTACTATTTTTGATTTGTGGATTCTCTTACAAGATTGGTTAAACCTTCCACAAGATTTCAATGACGTTTTTTCTTTAGTTAAATTATCCTGTAATGATACTAATGATGTGTGTTTATCATTAACTTGTATTGATTGTCCAGTAGTTTTCAATAGTGTTAAATTTGAGCTAAGTGTGGCTTGGGTCAAAGATTTTTCTTTAGTTGTGTTACTATTATCCATACCAGCTCTAAGTACAATATGGTCTATTGCTACAAATTCATATATTGTTAATAATATTGATAATGTAATTCCAACTGACTTCCACCTACTTAATCCAGCTTTTTTCAATATTACTGTTGCTGGAATTATTATTGGAGTTACTATAGCGATTGCAGTGAATACACCTTTAAAGAAATCTTTTTGCCATTGTGTAGTAGCAAATGTATTCATTACTTCAATTTCACCTAGTACCACATTGTAACTAACAAGTATCGAACATATTGCGAATACAATTAAGATACAAATCTTAAATTCAATTCGTTCAAATACTTGATGTTGGACATTGCTCATTATCATTATTATCTATCACCTTTTCAAAATTTCTTTGTTGAAATATCTTTGCGAATACGTCCTCAGATGTACCCACGAATACGTTAGTTTGGTTGTGTGTTGTGGAATTATCTATTCCTACCAATTCAGACCCTATAGCTGTTTGTTTAGCTGGAGCATTAACTTTAGATACTGCTAATAAGTCCTTATTGATTTCAGATAAAGATTTTAACAATCCAGCAGCAACTTCATAACATCTAGCATTCTCCGAATCTTTAGCTAAACTAATTATTGCTGGAATCATATCCATTCCATATCCAATTGCAGTCTTTAAATTATCACGAACATAATCATAATCTTCTTCATATTGTTCCTGTCTTAATTGTGATGTTACTTCCTTGTGGAATACAGACATATCTTTACTATGTTTTTCAATATCTTCTTGTGTTATTCCACTCGCAGTTCCTATAGTTTCTGATATTGTGTCAAGCATTATATTTTACCATTCAATCGAGGTCAATAAATTGTTTTAATCCAATTACTAATCCTCTGAATATGTGGTCTTTAACTCTTTGCTCAATTGGTAATTGGTTGTATGGAATTAAATGTGGACTCAATTTTAATACAGCATCATAATTCATATCATAACACCATCCATCTGTAATTTTTTGTTTAACCCATATCATGTGTGATTCTTCTGGAGTAAAATCATTGGCTAAATGAAACTTTACACCCCGAATCATACTTTCCTTTTCAGCCTCAGTGCTACGTTCCCATATTTCTGGCACTTCATCATTGATTGAAGCACTATACATACGATTAATATTCCGTGCTAATTTAGCAACTTCTTCTATTGTCAATTTAGGTTTTTGTTTTGTTGTCATCGCAGTTCCATACCTTGTTTTAAAATAGTATTTATACATCTATTGACAACAACATTGTAAATGTTGTAATATATACAAATCACTTACTTAAAGGGAACAAGGTTTTTACAATGATTACTCCAGATGGTACTAGGTTAATTAGTCAACATCGACATGAAATGGTTAGGCACATTGACGATAATGATTTTCCAGCTACATTAATTGATGTTTTTGATACCAACTCGCACGGTAAAATTCGAGAGTGGTTTAAGTGGTGTTCTTGTGGTGAAATTGGAAGATATGGAATCGTACCAACTAAATACACTCAATTAATGAATATGGAAGAATCAAACATCATTGATGTTTTAAAAAAACAAACAACATTACCACAACATATTAAAAAGGTATTCGTTGATGAATTGCAATATAGAAAGAAAAACCTAACTTGAGTAGGTATCTAAGCATATACAATAATTTATAAAAATACGAGTGGATTAAGAATATGAAAAAACACAAACTATTAACTGTAATGATTACTCCAGATGGAACTAGATTAATTAGTCACCATCGCCATGATGTGGCATCCCATGTAGATAAAAATGGCGAGTCGTATTATATTGACGGTGGCAATGATTATATTAGAAGTTCAGTAAACAATGAAAAGCCAAAAATCGTTGATATATTTAATTCAGACTCACACGATAAAATCCGTGAATATTTCGTATGGGGAACGTATGGTAAAACTGGAAACTCACCCCTTAAATATGTAATATTAAAGGACTTAGAAGAATCACACATCAATGCGATTTTAGAAACCCAAACATTGAATCAGCACACTGAAAAGGTATTGCATAATGAATTAGCTTATAGGCTCAATTTAGGTATCTAAGCTTATATAATACCGAATCACATAAAATGAGCATTTCATCTATAATAGTTTGGATATGTGGAACATCCGTAATATCGTAGCGATATGTTTCCAACCATTTAGCAAACCCCTCAACAGACAAAAAGTCAATCGTTTCTGGAGAGTCGCACATTCTACCAAATCTTTGAATGAAACATTCCATAAGCCTATCAGTTAATGTGATTATTCCATCATAATATTCTTGGAGTGCTTCGTGTTCTGACCTAGATTTGGAATTTAAGTGTTGCTTGTGTGCAATGGTAGCAGAGTTTCTAGCCATATAAAAAAGGTCAGTTGCCAGATTGACACTTCCAACATTCTCATATAAAAATTGTTCAAATAACATCATAAGTTAATACCTATAAATGTAATTATTTATATTGACTTCGACTTCACTATTAAGGAACACAAACATGAAAGATTCTACATACACTACATTCATATTAGACGAGTCTGATAATATGATTGGAATAAAACAAAATGTAATTGACACATATAACGCATACATTAAAAACAACCATCCAAATATTCTAGCGACATTCAATTCAAAGGTCGTATTTAGATTGGATTCACCAATACTGATATTGAATGATATGATGTATAACCCAAGTGGTGTTTCAGCTTTATATGATGCTATAGGTAAAACAATTAGTATGCTTGGATTAAAGTTCGCATCTATGCAAGAACAAGCACGTCCAAACAATGTAATCCTAGTAATTTTAACAACTGGCATTGACACTGGAAGTGTAAAGTTTAGCCATACAATTGTTGATAGTATGATTAAGCATCAGAAAGAGAAATATAATTGGAAATTTGTTTTCTTGGATGGTGTGTTGTAATGCAAATAGTCATATCTGAATATATGGATAGAAACATAATATTATTTGGTTCAGATGAAAACACTAATATAATATTAAGCATATTGTATTTGATTCGAGTTTGTAATGGTGAGTTCTCACCCTGTATTCGGTTTGATATTAATTCGGTTAATATGGAATTAGTTTATATTAGAGAAGCTTCTGGTGTGTTATATCGCGGAAATAACCCACACACCCATGAGCTATTCCTATGTAGTTCACATAGCCTATCTTGGTTGGATAGATTAAATTACTTCAATCATATTAGGAATATGGAACAGTCCATGGAAAGGTATATAGCATTAAAAGGTAAAAGGTTATGAATGATACTGAATATTTGCAATCATTAAAAAATGAATTAACTCGTAAAGTGTTAAGTATTTGTGAAAGATGTACCAACATCGAACAGCGGGAATATTTAATACAAAATGAAATAACAAAATACACAGATAAATTAATCGTAGTAATTAAAGGAGTAATATGAATGTATGAATATTGGTTGTATTTGTCTAATCCAGGGAACATTATTGATGCCGAACGGGAATTGAAATATAAAAATAATATTGAATTTGAACGTGATAATTTAAAGTTCCATTTCAAAACATCTAGTGATGCTACAAAGGCTTTACAGATATTAAAAAGTGGTAACATTAAAGTTCAAGACAAAAACTTTTAGTTTGACTTAAATTATAAAGGTAGTTAAAATGTCAACTAACATCGAGTTTTAAGTGAAAATAATGTACATTCATGGCTATGGTTCGTTTTATGACCAAAGTAGCGATAAAGTGAAGTCTTTAATGGCTATTGGAGATGTTTGTGGAGTTACAATAGATTATTCTAATTCCATAGAACACATTACAACAATGCTTGAATCTGCAATAATAGACATGAAGCCCGACTTGTTGGTCGGAACTTCAATGGGTGGGATTCTATGCAAACAGATTAGGTAATATTTTAGATATTCCATTTGTTATGTTAAATCCAGCAATTGAACCTAATATTACTTTGTTTGAATTGTGCATACCAGATACAATTTTATAAAGACCAATTTAAATCAACTGGAATTGGTCTTTTATTACTAAACCTAGGTGATGAGTTAATTAATTCAATTACTACAAACAACAGATATAGCAATTCATTTAGAACAATTGTATTTAATGGTGGAAACCATAGGTTTAGTAACATTTCACCCGTATTAAATATCATTAAAGACTTTTATGAAACACTGGAATATACCATCGGACAGATGCTAGATTTTACCAAACATAACTTTAAAATGTAAATCACTACCAATCTTTCTTATGTACCCATATTCAAACAATGCCAACGTTAATTTCGCATCTTATGGAATTGATGGTAGTTGACTTATTGGTGTAATATCCTTTCCTAGCAATTTTTCAGCTTGCTCTGGAGTGAATGTATAATCTTTCAATTGATTCCACTCAATGTTATTCATTAATATTGTCACAGTTGCACCAGATAGTTCCATATAACTTCTGGTCATATCTGCCTTAATAATATCAACTATCTTTGCTTTTCCTACTGTGGACTTATCAGTTCCATACGCAACTAATTTTTTCTGCCTCCAGAATCTTTATACATTGCAACTGCTACAGGTTTACCATCTTTAGTAGCTATTTCCAAAAATTTATATTGGTAATCATATTCTGTTTATCTTTAAACCCATAATCATGTATTCCACCAATCCTCTCATAAGATATTTGTAACATATTCCAAACAGCATCAACGTAGTTTTGTTTTTTAGCGTCATCACCTATCAGGTTAATGTATGCCTCAGATAACAAATATTCATTAAAACTTAGTAACATAATCTGTATCCCCTAATTTAACTAAAATGGTATTTATGTTGTTTACCAATTTCAGCTAATCCGTCCAAGTGCTAAGTCATTGATTTAGGTGTGTTTATGTGTTGTATATAAAACAATAAGTTAGCACTTGTAGCCATTAAGTAATTAATAACACACTGCAAGTGCTAACCTATTGTTTGTAGTGTAACTGTAATTACTAGGTCATTTTACTCAATTTATTGACAATAGTAACCACTTGATACCAATAGGTGCTAACCACTTGATTCTTAATTGTTTTAATAGCCAATAACAAAATCAATAAGTTAGCACTTGCAACAGTTATATAATTAATACCAAGCTGCAAGTGCTATCTTGTTGATTTACGGTTAAATCCATACATTCTTGTCAATTATACAAAATCAATGACTTAGCACTTGGATGGTGTTATTAATTACCTAATGGCTACAAGTGCTAACTTGTTGATTCTTAATATTTTAGGTGATATGTAACAAAATCAATAGGTTAGCATTTAGAACGGTTATATAACTAATACTCTATGCAAGTGCTAAGTCGTTGATTTAGTTGGAGTAGTCATACACTAATAATATCAATAAGATAGCACTTGGACGCTATTATTAATTACTTAATGCTAACTTATTGATTGACATTGTTAGTGTGTACATTTATAATTACTAAATTGATATTCGTGGAATTACATTATGAGAAAACTTAAATTTGTGTTTGAGGGTAATCAAACAATTGGAGATGGTAATTACATTGATAGAACACTACCTGAGTATTTTCCAGATGGTGAAATGTGTTGTAATTGTATTGATAGTATTGTGAATTGTAGTCATTTAGAATTTAAAAAAATGAAGCCAGTTCTAAAGCATTACTTGGATGGAACACACGCAGTTAAATGTTCCAACTTTAGAAGACTTTAATTAAAGAGGTGTTATGTGGTATATAGAAAACAAGAGTTGGTAGAACTAATTTGTGTGTAGTATTGTTATTATACGTTGCAGATGATTATGCAAATAAAAAACGCATTGAGATATTTTACAAAGACTGTAATAGCTTAGGTGCTGTTCCTTCCTAAACAAACTAAACGAGGTTATGATGTTAAACGTTATTGATTACATTATTAAAAATTCATTGGAAACATTAGTTGCTACATATTCATTAAAAATGCGTAGACATATATTATATCCAAATTTAGTACAATTGATGTATGACCAATTGGAAACACCAAAGAATGACATAACTAATAATTGTAGGGGATTAATAATTGATACTAATACAATGAAGGTTGTATCATTTCCGTTTACTAGGTTTAGTGATTATAATCCAATGGGAAAACAAACTTTCGATTTTGATGATTGTACATATTGGAAAAAGTTAGATGGTTCATTGATGACATTGTATTGGTATGATGGAAAATGGAATGTAGCATCTAAAGGTATGCCTGATGCGTCTGGACAAATTAAGGGTTTAGATATTACAATGAATGATTATTTCTGGAAAGTTTGGAAGTTGAAAAAATACGAATTACCAAAGTTTACAGACCATTGTTATATGTTTGAAATGGAACGTCCATCAGAAGACTTTTTGGTTAAAGTATCAGAACCTAACATTACCCTTATTGGTGTTCGCAATCTTAAAACTTTTAAAGAGGTGTCAATTGAACGTGCTAAACGTGAATTGTGTATTTCATGGGAATGTGCAACTGGTAAAAAATCAACCTTGAATGATATTTTATTGGAATTAAATGAGGTTGACCCAATTAAGATGGAAGGTTATGTTGCGTGTGATTCTAATTTTAATCGGTTGAAAATAAAGAGTCCACAATACGACAATATTAATCTGTTGCGGACTTCTAAATTCATATCAAATGAGGAATACATCAAACGAAAATCACAAATAGATAAAGACAATTTCCGTAGAATGTGTGAAATAGTGCGTACAAACTCACACAAATCGTTCCTATCGCTCGATAAGTACAAAGAGCATACAGTGCTACACTCAACCATAAAAACAGCGTACAAGCGATTACAACAGAAACTAGACACGCTTATTGAATACACTAAAACATTAACTGGAAAAGAACTTGGCTTAAAAATGAAAGATAATCAAAACTTATCTGGAATAGTTTTTGCATATCAAAAGGGTGCTATTACAGATATTCCAGCTTATTTGAGAAAGCTAGAAATTCGTAAGTTTGAATCTTTAATTCGTGGACTAATTAAGTAAATATCAACAGGTTAGCACTTGGAACAGTTAGTTAATTATAAGACTGTTCCAAGTGCTATTATTTTAAAACAATTATAAGGAGATTATATGACGTGTATAGCAGCATTAATGGACAAAACACACTTATATTTAGGTGGAGACCGACTAATATCAAATGGTCATGTTGGGTCAACTTTAGTTCATTCAAAGGTATTTAAAATAGGAAAAATGTTAATAGGCTCTATGGGTTCATTAAGAGCAACACAAATTATTAGCCACCATTTAGAACTACCAAAAGACACAAGAGGCAACCCAATTGATTATATGATACAAGATTTAATTCCAGAAATTCGCAGGTGTTTGGAATTACACAAATATACTGAAAACGATAGTAAAGGGCGTTGTGGTAACTATATAATTTGTTATCGGTCAAAGATATTTGAAATCCAAGATGATTGGTCAGTATGTGAACTAAATTCACCCTACACTGCAATTGGTAGTGGAGGTATCACTGCCGAAGGAGCTTTATTTGTATTAACAAATATTGAAACACAATTGAATACAAATGATAAATTAAAAATGGCAATATTAGCAGCTGGAAATCACATCGTATCGTGTGGTAATGATATTGATATTATTAAAATAAAGAAACGGAATTACTAATGGTGATACAAGTTTATGAATGGATAGTCTATCAAGTACAAACAAATATGTTTAGTTCTGGTGCTGTTGTTGCTACACTATGTGGATATGCGATTTATGTGTTAAAAGGTATTCCAACACAAATAAAACGAATGGTAATTTACTTTTTATCTGTTGAAGTGTTGGTTAGGAATAATACCGATATGTTTGATGATATTTGTTTGTGGATTGAAAAAAATAGATTACTATCTAATACAAGAAGGCTTCAATTGTATGATTATTATGTTTCAGGTTATCATGGAAATGTTGGTAATATTACATTTTCAACTGGGTTACATTGGTTTTGGTATAAACACCGTCCAGTTTTGTTTTATAAAGTATTGGCGAATCGAACTACTGGAATGTTTAAAGCTCCTGAAGATATAACAATGTATTTTCTATTTCGTAGGGATCCAAATATAGTTGATGATTTCGTTGCTGCTGTTTTAACTAAAAGTCGAAATCAAGTTTCAATACACACATATGTTACTGAATGGCGAATAATTGCATCTAGGAACTATCGCAATATTAAATCAATTGTATTACCAGATAATGATAAGCAATCGTTGCTTGATGATATAGAACACTTCTACATTAATAAACAATGGTACTTAGATAGAGGAATTTTATATAAAAGGGGATATTTGTTTACTGGTCCACCTGGAACTGGTAAAACGAGTTTAGTGTTAGCATTAGCATCATTATATAAAAAATCAATTTATTCAATCAATTTGAAAACATTAACTGACTCGTCAATTATTACAGCGTTTATTGATATTCCATCTGATTCAATTGTTTTGTTAGAAGACATTGATGCCGTGTGTGATAGTGTATTAAAACGGGACATTAATTCAACTAATGCTGGTCTAACCAATTCAGTTAGTTTATCTACACTATTGAATGTGTTGGACGGATTGTATAGTAAAGAAGATGTTATAGTTATAATGACTAGCAACTTCCACACTAAGTTAGATGATGCCCTATTGCGTAAAGGTAGGATTGATTATACATTGGAATTTAAATATTTCGATTATGTATTGGCTGGAAAACTATTCGATTTAGTTATACCAGATTGTAATCAAGATATTAAACTCAATTTTCTTGATAATATTGAATATCCTATTCCATGTTCAGTATTACAAGAAGATTTGTTGCAATTTTTTCAAAAGTTAAATAGTTAATATAATAAATAATAAAATTATATAATATATTAACGGAACTCTATTTATGTATAGAAAGATTGGATTCTTCCAAGAAGATAACGGAAACCACAGTTCAATGAGGCTGATGTCGTTTATTTCATTAATCGCATCAATCGTTTTCGGATATTTAACCTTGAAAATGTCGATTGTTCACATCACTAGCAATTCAGATGTTGGATTATATTTGACATTTGGGTTCTTATTAGCAGCATTCGCACCTAAAGCTGTACAAAAGTTCATTGAAAATAAAGTTGACAAATAATCACAATTTAAATACTGTGGTCAAAATTTGGTTAGCTTTAGCTAATTCAGTGTCCACATCAAAGCCCAATGAATTGTAAAAATTGTGGTTTCCTGTCAGCATTTCATATGTTCTGGAAACCACCTTCAAATCATCTTTAGTTAAACTTAACCTAAAAGTCTTAACTATCTTTAAACATCCATTCAAATTTCCTGTGTCAAATAATTCTTTAGCTTGGGTTAGTTTTGATTTCATAATGTTGTGATTAGTATGATGTTTTATGTACTATAACACAAACACCATACGAAAATCAATTGAATTTTGATTTTCCATTTTTAAGTTCTCGGTCATATCGTTTTTTGAAATTAGCTAATTCTGCTTGAGTCAACTTTACCATCTTTAGTTTACTTTTTGGAATAACATCTAATTCAAAACAAAACGCTACTTGGTCATGTTCTATAGGTTGGTCTGCTGATAAGCTAACATCAATATCAACTTGTATCAAAATCGGCGTTAATGAAAAGTTTTGTAGTGTTTTCCATGCAATCATAGCATACTCAAACGCAACTTCCCTATTTGAAGTTAGCCAAATTTCACCATTACTGGCATTAAAGTTGGACGTTGTTTGTTTATTTCCACCTGCCATTAAACCTTTATCAAAATCGAAGTTTGATGTTGTTCCGTGATATAATATCGGATTGTTTGTATATTCTTTAAATGATTTCATATTGTAATATAACGCATATGGTTATGTGGTTGTCCTGTTTTTCTAAATCCAAAACTAGAATACAATTTTATTAAGGTTTCAGTGTCTGTATCATCGTCAGGAATAACCGATAATTCTATGTTCTTTTCGTTATCAATCGCATATTGAATTGCCTGTTGCATAACTTTTTTAGCACCACCTTTACCCCTATTTTCTGGAGGTGTTTCTAATCCAGTTAATAAAAAGTAATTTCCAATATCAACTAATCTAACGGTTGAACCAGTGCTAATATCATCAAAATCAACTGTTTTTTGTTTGGTGGGTTTTATGTTCCTTGCCATTATTGAATGAAAGCTCGTATCTTCTAATCGTATGAAGTCATTGAATGATTTAAACATTTATTTACCCCAAACTAATGGTTGTGTTAAGTCTTCATTTTTAATCCAATATTTAAACATCGTCATAGTTAATGGAGTGATATATCCTAATCCAGTCCAATTTGATTTATAATTGGCTAGATATGCACGTTTAGATTCCTCGATTGTTTCATACCCAAATACGACTTTATGTTCATCAAATCCATGTGTAGTTGGATCCAATTGGTCTATCACATAAATGACATTTAAATTATCTGCTTGTTTTTGTGTCATATGTGGACGAATGAAAATATCTAAATAATCTCCATCAGCAGCATCATACCCCTTAATTTCACCATAATTATCTGATAACGTAATTTCCCACGATTCGCCATTTGAGCTAATGCCTTTTCTAACTGAACCATACGGATTTTCAATATCAATGATTAGTCCATTTATTTTAATTCTGCTTTTTTTATAATCTCCACTTTTTGCATCTTTCATTGATGGAATTGGAATATCATTTAATTGGCTTGTTGCTGTGTTAGAATGTATTTCTTTGTCTAACTCAGTTCTAATTATTGGACTGTTTTCCATTAAATATTCATTAAATGATTTTACCCTAATGTTTTTAACATTAACCACTATATTGTATCCCTTTTAAATAATTCTCGTCTACACCACTTTCAGATTTGCATTCATAACAAACTTTCTTTAAAAATATTTTATCTTGTCCCTTTGTAATATATTCTTGCCTAGAGGTTTTAGTCTCCATATCAAATTCATCAGACTCCTGAATACCTGATTCTTTACACTTTTCACATAGAAAATAGATAGGCAACGCTGTTACAGACTCACAAAAGGATTTAAATGTTTTATACTGTGTCATTTGTTACAATCTCCACTATGGTTTCATTTACTGGAATTAATTTATTCGCATTATCCAGTTTCTTGTTGAAAATCTTGTTCCAGTTATCTTCAAACTGTTGTCGGTTTACTTGCATAGGTCTAGTTGTTGAACCCTTACCTCCAAGCCATTGTCCTTCCATTTGTAGTTCCCCTTAAAATAATCATATTGATACATTTATTTATATTAACTTGAAAATAAAAGCTTGCGTTAAGACTGTATATCATGTTATAGTACACAAATATTGAAACGCTAACAATAATAAAGGTGATAAGATGGCAATTATAGGTTATGCTGTGTTGGAGAAAGACGAGCATGGAATTGGTGGTGCTGTTTATAAATATGTCAAAAGTATTGTATGTTTAAAGGTTTACTGGACTTTTAATCGTAAAGACGCATTGGAATTTAACGACACAAACGAAAGATTCAATGTTATTGATTTTATTCGCAATAACGCAATAGTTTCTGATATGTCAAGGTTAGTTACTGGATAATATAATGTCAAAATATGAACTAGAAGAATTAAAAAAGAGCTTGTTAAACTGGGTTTAAGGTGGCAAGTCAAGATGAAAGTGGGTGGTACTACGGTTTAATCCAAGTATATTTTTAAATGGAGTTATAGTAATGTCGAATAAAGAAATTTTAATTGAAACAATGCTAGATGAAGCAATAGACTCACACGCAGCAATGACCGAATTTAACAGGCTAAGGAATCTTGGTTATCCTGCTGATAAAATTGCAGCAGAATTGAGATATTTTTTAGCACAACAATGTGAAGTCGAGTGTCAATCACATGGCAACTGAATCAGCAATAAAAAATCTTAAAAAACAAATAGCTGGGATGGAAAGAGGTAATATTCCGTGCTATACAATGCCAATAAAACAAGCAAAACAACTTGAATTAGAAGGTTATATTATTAGGGGTCCATTCGGAAGTATTGAACTGACTGCTATTGGAAAACTGTTATTGTGCAATGTGCAATATTTAAAATTAGGATAGACATGACAACTTATGTGCCAGTAAATTTCACTATAGATGAAATCATCAAATACGCAGATTTGCCAGACCAATTGAAATGTACTTTGATTGAAGAATTAGAGGGTAAATTAGAAGATTTCGAGCAAGTGCAAACTGAGGTTACTAAACTTGAAAAGCGAATTGAATTACTTGAAGAAGTCCAACACAATGCAAGCAATTTAGTACGGGATATTAAGTACGCTATTAAAGCACGGAGTTTTAGATACAATGAAACTAAAGACTTCGTTAAGGTAATATTAAACTTTATTGATAATTGGAACATTGAAGACTAACACAAAAAGGATAATGATATGAGTAAAGCCCAAACCATTAGAGGAGTTACATCCGTAGAAACGGTTGATAAAAAGCTAGCAATGTTGTTGAGATTTGCATATAGGTTGTATGAAGCTGCCATTAAAGATGGGTCTGTTGCATCAAAACTCATCCAAAACACCAACAAAGATATTGACCTACATCTTGAACATAGATTGGTTATCGACCCGTTCCACAGTAATATGAGTGATACTATGTCAAAATTGTATAGTGAATATATTGACATTATGCGCGATTATAAACTTGCAAGGAAACAAGTAAAAAATCTTGATAGTAAAATCAAACAAGCTGAATTAGAAGTAATTAGGTTAAAGCAACTTCGTAATAGGACTAAATAATGTGCGATACCACAACACATAAGCAGGGTAAATATATTTGGATTTGTGATTACATTTCGCTAGTTGGAAATACACCTGTTGATTTAATATCAAAATGTGCTAAGTCTCTAACTAACCAAACTCCAAAGTTGGTGGTAAATAATGCAAATTAAAATTGAAGACATTACCAGTGGAAAAATGACTGGTGAAAAGGTTTGGATATGTGATTATAGAAAAACCGATTTAAGTATCATAAATGCAGCAAGAAATGTTTTACCAGTTCAAGTTTTGATACAAGATAATTCGTTATCTAAAAAAACTATTTATTATTCTTCTTGTCACTTTGTTGTATTAAAAAATGACAAACTGACAAAAACCATACACGCTCCATTCGATAACACTGGATATAAGAGTCGTACTGGTAATCCAGTTTATGTGTTTGATAATCGTGAAGAATGTGTGTTAAAGTATGTTGAATTATTGAATGGAGTAATGGCTAGATTGGAAGATTATAAAAAAGCTGTGGTAACTGACTGTGACAATAAAATATCAGAATTTACCAATATAATTGATAAATTAATTAAGTCTTAGCTTAATAATGCAAATTTTTAAAGCTATTATTAACAATAAATAACGAGTTAATGTTTGGACAAAGAGATATGAAAAATAAAATAGTTGTAACCAGCGCATTGCCTTATGCAAATGGTGATATTCATTTGGGTCATTTACTGGAATATATCCAATCGGATATTTTTGTTAGAGCTAAACGATTAGATGGATATGAAGTTGATTTTATATGTGCGTCCGATTCACATGGAACAGCAATTACTATCAGCTCTCAAAACGAAAACTTATCAGAAGTTGATTATATTGATAAGATTAGAAATGAACATTTATTTGATTTAGAAAAATTTGGTGTAAATTTTGATATTTTCTCTAGTACAAATTCTAAAGAAAATGAAAAATTAACTATTGACTTTTTCAATACGTTAAAAGCAAACGGATATATCATAGAAAAAGAAGTAAAACAATTATTTGATGAGTATGATAAGAAGTTTTTATCTGATAGAGAAGTCAAGGGGATATGCCCAAAATGTGGGAGTCATTCACAATGGGGTGATGGTTGCGACAACTGCCAAAGTGTTTATTCTGCTATTGATTTGATTAATCCGATTGTAGTCAAAGAAAGCACTCATAGTATTATCAACAAATCAAGTAGTCATTGTTTCTTAAACATTGAATCGTTCAGAGATACCTTATTGGAGTTTATTGATAGTAAAGCGATTAGTAATCAATTAAAAGATAAATTATTAGAATGGTTTGATGAGCCATTACTTGATTGGGACTTGACTAGGGATAAACCATATTTTGGATTTGATATTCCAGATTTGGATAAATGTTTTTATGTGTGGTTTGACGCTCCTATAGCATATATTTCAAGCCATAAGGAATATCTTGATGGCATCGGACTGGATTATAAAAATGATTGGAGAGAAGAGTCGACTGAGTTGATCCAATTTATAGGTAAAGATATTATTTACTTTCACGCATTATTTTGGGTAGCTATACTAAAAGGTAATAATTATAGATTACCAACAAAATTAGCAACGCATGGATTTTTAACCGTTAATAAAAATAAAATGAGTAAATCAAAAGGCTCTTTTATTACAGGGAAGAAATTCGGTGATAAGTATGACCCAGAATTATTACGTTTTTATTTTGCTTATAAATTGGATGATACTATTAATGATATAGACTTTACTTATGATGATTTTGTTGTTAAAATAAACAATGAATTAATTGGAAAGTTAATTAATATTGGTAGTCGAACAATTGCGTTATTAAATAATAAGTTCGGTAGTCAATTATCAGAAATATCTGATACTGTGTTTTATGAACATATAATTAATGATAGACAAATCATATTCGATAAATACACAGAATTAAAATACTCTGAGGCAATAAAAATAATATTAGGTAATGCTACCATTATCAATTGTTACATAGATAACAACAAACCTTGGAATTTGAGTGATAATAGCCATGAAGTATGTTCGGATTGTTTTAGATTATTTTTATTCCTTATTGAATGTTTAGAACCAGTAATGCCGTTGTTATACAATAGAACAAAGGGATTAGTAGTTGGTAACAAAACAACCGAATATATCAATTTGATAGAAAGAATCAAATGATGGAAACCACGCTTCATTATACCAAATTATAATTGACAAAAAACGAATAATTTAGGAGAAAACTTGATGGCTAGGACATTACACCATAGAAATCAAAAAACGCAACATCAAGGGCGTGATTTATGGTCTCGTAGACCGTTATCACAGCAAGCCTATTGCTCCATTAATAAGTTATTATCAAGGCAGCGTGAACGTGCAATCAACAGACAATTGGTCCACAATGTGGTTAAAAACGAATATTTCGAGGAGTAGTGGTACTTTATTATATGTTCCAATAACTTGAATCAATTACAATACCTGGAAACAACATGACAACTAACAAACAACAAATTGCTAATTTGATAGCCCAAGAAAAACGTAGACAATCTGGTCTTATTAAAGCAATTGACGGTGCAAAACGTGACATCAAAAGAAGTCATAATTCTTTACTTGTTGAAACAATTAAAGATTGGGAATCTGACTTAGAACAACGATATGTTGATTATGGTAAACAAGTATGAGATTTCACCATATTTCCAAAGGGGTGATAACTGTTCCATGTGATTAAACCCGAACTTGATACACGTCCATTAATTTAGATAAAATAAATTTGACATCGTTTTAATGTTTAGTGTAAAATAAGCACTACAATGTAATTCCAATCTTAAAACGAAACGTGGAGATAATACAAATGTCAACAAATAATAGCGTTCGGACTAAAATGTTTAAAGGTGCTGATGGTAAAAACATGAAAGTTGTAACTGTAAATGGAATAGTGTATATAAAGTGTACAACTCGGTGAAATACTATTCACAATTAACAAAAGATGTTGTTCCAGACAACATGAGCTATGAAGTATTTTCAAAGAACGTTTTAATACCAGTATGACTTTACTACTATAGTGTAACCTAAATTTACACATATACAGAATCTTTAAAGTTATCACTTCAGTAGAATTAAAATGTCTATATCCATCAAATTCAATTATTAGGTTTAATGCGTCATTCCTATAATCAGGTCGATTTTTGTACTATTCTGTTGTGTATAAAGTCTACACCGAACATTTCATGCAAATGTAAACCCAAACTTTCCTCTGTTAAATAACTCGTATCGGACCTCCAAAATATTAAATATAACGTGTCAATGTTTGTATAAATATAGTAATACTATTATTAATGACGGAGAAAAAAAATGCCATCTAGTACCACATCAAATTTTTATTATCAGAAGTCTATGGACTACTTATTAAAGAATACCCCCGTATTCACTCCTCCAACATCGTTGTGGGTTTCACTATTCACCTCAACTCCGTCACTTGATGGTACTGGAGGAGTTGAAGTATCAACTGTTGGAACTAACTATGCTAGGGTTCAAATATTAGCATCAAATGGTTGGCAGGGTCCATCTGGAGCTAACCTTGAATATAGCAACCTACAAGAATTGGTTTTCGGTGTTCCTTCCGCAAATTGGGGAACTATTGTCGGGGCTGGGTTACACGATGCAGCAACAGCAGGAAATCTGTATTATATTTCATTTCTTACAACTTCAAAAACAGTTTCCAATGGAGATGGTGCGCCCAAGATTCTTGCGGGTCAAATGAGAATCCTGAGAGCTGTTTGCCCTTAATTTTGAGCTATGTGTGCTTGATTGGTATTAGACAGAATACAATTTCCATTCAAATAAGCAAACCTATCACTAGTTTGCTTATTTTGCTATTTTCTTCGACTTTGTTGTTTTTTGTTTTACTCTAAAGTCGTTATGACCTTTAGACCACGACAATTTTTTTACGGGGTCTTGATATGGGTTGCTACCATACATTAAATCATTTTTAGCTGCTAAAAAGCCTTCAACATATTCAAATGTTTCCACGATACATTTCCTTTATGTTAAACTTCAATAAAAAATGCTTTAAATAGTTTCGTTTGCTCTATTTTTAGCCACTCCTTTTGATGTGCAATGCCAAAATTCATTGGTATGGTCGCTTACATATAGTGATGCGTGTACTATGTCGTCAAAGAACATCCCACCATATTTTGTTGTAAAAACCTCAATGTAACCGTTTGTGTGTTTTATGGATGGTATGAATATTGACATGATGTTTACTCCTAAAAATTATTATTTTACTTGTTTTTTACCAGTTATGATGCCACTGACGGACGGGTTTTTTAAGCTACAGCGTTATTAGAATAAAAATCTTTTGAGCCGTGCATTACTTTTAAATAGCCTTGAACTTCTTTTGAATTAAATTCCTTCTCAATTCTTTTTGCTGCTGCTTTAGCTTTTTGTGCTGCTTGTGTTGATGTTAATCCTATAATTGCCAGTCTAGCAATATCCCAATCATCTTCTTCTCCACGTTTTACTGTGGAACTTACTTTGTTTATTGCCGACCAATCATCTCCACCATTTTTTTTCATTTCGGTTTTTATAGCTTTTAAAAATTCTTTTGAAGTTGTCATAACACCCACCTGATAAGCTAGTCTATTTGAATGTCAATAGTATAACAAAATATTAAATACCTAGTCAACAACTATATTCACATAAATATGAAATTAGTATAACAACCAGATAATGCCAAATGAAAAACACAGATTTAATAATATATCGTGATGTAGATTTATCATTGACGATACACCCATTAACTGGAGACATAACAACGAAAATAAATGAAGAAGCAATTAGACGGAGCTTACGCACGATATTTTTATGGGAAATATGGGATGTTCCATTCAATAGCAAATATAAGAATTACATCAAAGAATTGTTATTTGAGAATCCATCTGTATTAATTGCATCGACATTAAAATCAAGAATTGAATGGTTAATTGGTGCAGTTGAACCTAGAATTAAGGTAATGGATGTTACGGTTGTTTTATTACCAGATGGAAACGCATATGACATAACAATATTTTATGAGATATTAAATTTGAATAGGCAAGAAACTTTTAATTATGTGATTCAGAGGATTAGATAATGCAATTACCAATAAACGGATTAGATTTTGATGAGATAAAGTCCAATTTTATTTCATATTTAAAAACCAAAAGCTATTACACAGATTATAATTTTGAAGCTAGTGGCATTAGTTCATTAATGAATTTGTTTGCATATATTGCACATTATATGGGATATTACATAAAAATGGCATACACGGAAAGCTTTATTGATGGAGCTACAAAACGCGAAAGCTTAATGAGTAAAGCCAAACTAAATGGGTATTTACCAAAGGGGAAACGTGCATCGAGAGCAGTTGTTAGTTTACAAATAAATTTAGATAGTTTACCTGAACCAGATAACAAAACCATAATTATTCCAAAATATAGTTTGTTATCTGGAATAAACGTGTCAAATGATTCAAGAACTTTTTACAATTTAGAAGATGTTATTTGTCACAATAGAATAGTTAATGGAACACAAGTTTATTATACATCTCCACACTTTACCGTTTATGAGGGAAGTTTAAAATCATGGAAAATGATAGTAAAATCCGATGTTCAGAACCAAAGATTTGTAATTAATGATATTAACATTGATTATGAAACATTGCGAGTATATGTTTATCCAGACTCATCTTCAACTAATAGGGACGAATATATATTAGTCAATGATGTTTTTGATATTAACAAAAACGATAAAGTGTTTTATTTAAGCTCTAATATAGAGGGATTATATGAAATAATGTTTGGAAACAACATTATTGGTAATCAACCATTAAATAATTCTATGATTGAAATGGTTTATTTAAGCACGTCTGGTCCAGATGGAAACGGTTGTACTAAAATGGCATATCAACGTCCATCTATTTTAGATGCTGGTACAACAGGTGCATATTTGAACTTCTTAGTAACAATAATAGAAAAATCAAGTGGCGGAATCAATGCAGAGTCAATTCAAAGTTTGCGGACTAATATTCCAGCAAACTTCAAACGACAAAAACGAGTTGTTACTGAATCTGATTATAAGAGCATAATATTAGACACTTATAGGGATATTGATAGTATTAATATATGGGGTGGTGAAAAAAACATTCCTCCAGATTATGGCTCAATATACATTAGCATTAAGCCGAAACTAAACAACAATATCGGCATAGCAGCGAAACAAGAAATTAACAAATTATTATCACAAAATGGTGTAATAGGAACTAATGTTAAATTAATAGACCCTGAATATATTGATGTCCAATTATCAATACACGTCAAAGTTGACCCAACCATGACAAACAAATCAAACGGCGAAATACAAAAACTAATTTCAAATAAAGTTAATGTGTACAATAAAGCACATTTAAGTAAATTTGAACGTGGATTAAGCAATATTGATTTGTTAGATTATATTAAAAATGGTGAATTGTACATATCACGAATTTATAGTGAATCAACAATATCAAAATCATTTAATATTGTATATTTAAGCTCTTCACAATATTTAATAGCATTTGGAAACCAATTAAATGGTAATGAAAGTATTACAAGTTCCACATTTAAATATGGTGGGATTGATTGTGTGTTGTCTAGCGATATTGGTGGTAGTGTTTTTATTTCTAATAGTGTAACAAAGTCAGTTATAGTAAATAGTCCAATAGGTGAAATTGATTATGTTAAAGGTTTAATTAAACTGATTATTGAACAAAACATTACAAGTTCAATAGATTATGGTACACATGGAACAATCATTATTTACGCTAAACCAAAATTACCTGATATTGAAACATACTTATACAATATTGTAAACATTTCAAGTGTAAAAGTTGAGGTTCGATATTAATGAGAAAAACAATTGTACCAATATTAAAATCAAAGATACCAAACTTTATTCGATATGGTTATCCTAGTGCGTTCCAATTAATAGTCGATTTTTACAAATGGCTTGAATTGGATGGTAATTACATACAATTATTATTACAATATTCTGATAACTTAGAAATTAATAACGATATTGAGCCATATGTTGATTTGATAATAAGTGAATTAGGTTGGAATCATAAAACATTAATTGATAGAAAATTATTAGTCCACACATTGCGTGATTTTTATTTAAGTCGTGGAAGTGAAAGTAGTTTTAAATATTTGTATAGAATTTTATATGACGTTGATGTTAATATACAATACCAACGTGATAACGTATTTAATTTAAGTGATTCAACCTATTATAAAGACCAATGGATTTTAACTACTGGAAACTCAATTCAATCAATTTCATTCCAACACATATACAATACCGTATTATTAAACACAATCGTAACAGGTAAATCTAGTGGAATAGAAACTACTATTAATAAAATATCACCAATTAATATTAAAGGTGAATGTTATTACAAAATATTAATCAATAATATTAATAAGAGTTATATTCCAGGCGAATCAATTGACATTTGGAACAACACTGAAACAGTTACTGAAACAATATTAAACCATCCAATCGTAAAAATAAAACATCCTGGAATTGGATATAAAATCGGTGATGTTGTTTTATTAGATGGGTTTACAATAAATGGACACATAGTTGTTAAGTCCGTTGTTACTGGTGGTATTACAGGTGTTAATATTGTAAATGGTGGATATGGCTATTCTATTGGAGATAGTATCACTACAATTCCAACTATTAGTGGACATAGCTTCTATTCTGAAGTTGTTAGTGTTAATGAAGCTGGTACAATAACAAATATTAAACTATGGAGTTCTGGCTATGATTATATTAGTTTTCCAGACATAATTGTTAATAGCAAATCTGGTGGATATGGTGCTATATTAACTGGTAATTCAAATGAAATTGGTGGCATAAAGAGTTTCGACATCAAAGAACAATACTGGGGTTCCAATACAAACTCTATTGGTGTTAGTATTTTAACTGATAATGGTAACTCTGCAATACTCGATATTCAATTACACAATTGCGTATATGAAACTGAATTAACACACATCAATGATAATAAGTTTATTGGATATGGTTCGATTATATTTGATGGAAACAAATATCAACAATATTCATATGAAGTTCACAGTACGATTTCCAATTCACGGATTGATAAAATTGTGGATGAATTATTACATCCAGTAGGATTCAATAAGTTTAAAGTTCATATTATTAATGATGAAATCCAATTGAATGGTATAGATATTGAGTTACTAATATCAAAACAAATCAATAGGATATTACCAACTATTGATATGATTGATGTTAATTCAACAATGGAAATAATTAAGAATCAACATTACATTAACGATAGTTTATTATTTGATATAAATAACATTGAATATTTCAAATTCGATGGTACTTTCAAATATACAATATCAGATTTTGGAAACATTAGCCTTGATTCAATATATTCTATTGGAATTAAAAACTATAAAACCATTGACCCAGAAATAATAAAAATACAAGTTTAAAGAGGTTTAAATGTCAGCAAAGTTCAGTCAAAATATTAGAGGTTTTTCTTGTAATAGTTTTATTAATACAATACAATCTAAAACTCCAGATGTTTGGACATCAAACACAAATTATATAATAGGCAATGTTTGTATCAGTGGAACAAATAAATATTGTGCATTGTCAGCTGGAATTAGTGGTAATATAACTCCAACACATATTAGCGGAACAATGTCTGATGGTAGTTTGAATTGGATGTTTATTGAACAAGTTATCAAAGATAACACATTCAAAGGAAATATGTTCCTATCAATTGGTAATCCAGTGCCTTGGTTTAATGAATCATCCCCAACCTTACCCGATATGTCAAATTCAGGTGATTTGAAAACCATGAACAATATCATTACATTAAAAAAGATAACAAGTAACGATGTTAGAATGATGGCAATTAGACACGATTGGACTTCAGGTATTGTGTATAGTCAGTTTAATCCAGACGTTGACACTTTTGAATCACCGTATTTAACTCCGTATTACATTGTTACTGATGAGTTAAAGATATACAAATGTCTTGATAATAACACCGATTCGCCTAGTATTTCAAAACCAACAACTACAGGAATAAATCCTGTAGTGTTAGCAGACGGGTATTGCTGGAAGTATCTTGGTAATATTAGCTCACAAGATGCTGCAACATTTTTAACTACAGGGTATGTTCCAGTAAAATACCTCATTCAAGATGATAGTAGTGAGCAATGGACAATACAACAGTCAGCACAAACTAATGGAATAAGTACATTCAGCATATTGACACAAATTGGAACATTCGCAGATACCGAAGTTGCAATAGATGGAGTTGGGTCAAATGTAGTTGTTAATGTAATAAAAACAAACACAAATGAAATTAGACAAGTATTGGCTATAGAAAGTGGTAATGGATATACTACAGATACATTTGCGATAATAAAAAACACTACTGCATTGGGAACTGGAGCAACTGCAACTGCAAATATAACAACAGGAACAGTTACTAGCATAGATGTAAATATGGTTGGGTCAAACTATACAGATGCGATTGTTTTAATTGTAGGCGATGGAACTGGAGCAACAGCAAGTCCAGTAATATCAGAATCAAATACTGTAACAGCTATAACAGTTAATTCTAATGGAACAAATTACACTTGGGCTAAAGTGTTTATTATTGCTGGAACATCTGGGTGTATTGCAAAGGCAATTATGTCTCCATATAACGGTCATGGGTATAATATGGTTACTGAGTTAAATGCAACTGCCATTTTAATTAGTGTTAAATTGGAAAACAATACACATTTAATAACAGATGTTGGAAGTGATTATAGACAAATTGCTATTATTACCGATGTGTTAGATTCAAATGGTATTCCAGCATATTTAAATTATTATATTGGACCAAGTCATCCAGATTATAGTGATGTTATTAGTCCATTACACAAAATTAAACGTGGTAGTGGATATGTATTATATTTAAGTAATATTCAAGCGATAACTCGTAGTATAAATGAGGAAGAGAATATTAAATTAGTTATTTTATTTTAAGGATTATTATGACAACCTACAACCACAACAAACAACCATATTTTGATGATTTCAATCCAAATAAGAATTTTGTGAGTGTTTTGTTTAAGCCAAAAGTTCCAGTTCAAGCTAGGGAATTAAACCAAGTACAAAGCATTTTGTACAATCAAATGAATAGGTTTTCATCGCACATATTTAAACACGGTTCACCTGTTAAGGGTTCACCTCCAAAATATGTTGTTGCGAATTATATTACATTAGAAAGTATAAGTCCATTTGATTCTGAGTTAGTTAGTATTAATAAAATACACGGAACATTATTGCGTGGTACAACATCTGGTATCGAAGCAACTATAATTTATGTATGTGATGCTACAAATGAATCTCCACATACTGTTTATGTGAAATATACTAAAACGGCTATTGATAATAACACTTCAGTATTTTTAAATGGAGAAATCATAGATGTAATTGATGATTTGGGTATAGTTTCATATAAAATTAAAATCAGGTGTCCATCTTGTCCTAACCAATCACAATCATTTATTAATATAGTTCCAACTGGATATGGTAGTTTGTGGTACATTCAAACTTCAACTTATTTCATTGATGGTATGTTTATTGATGTTTTACCATCAATAATAGTAGCAGACAAATATTCCAGAAATACATCTAGCTATAAAGTAGGTTTTGATGTCATATCAGATATAGTGACATCGGACACTGACATATCACTATTAGATAATGCACTTGGTTATCCGAATTATCAAGCCCCAGGAGCTGATAGAGAACGAGTTAGGTTGATACCAGTTATCAGAAGCTTACAATTTGTTGATGGTGATAAATTTATTCCACTGGCTATTGTTAAAAATGGTAAAATAAAGTACGTTAATGATATTCCAGCGTATTCTGATATTATGGACATATTAGCTAGACGAACATATGATGAAAGTGGTAACTACACAACTAAACAATTTGGAATATCATTTAAAGAGCATTTAGCTAAATCAGATAATGACCCAAATGGTGTATATACCATTAATAATGGTGGAGATGAAAGTAAATTTGTTGCAATAGTTAGAGGTGGAACTGGGTATGTTAGAGGATATGAAGTTAGAAACACCAGTGAAACTGAAGTCATTATAGATAAACCCCGTGAAACTAAAAAGCTAAAAAGTTATTTGAATAGAACTGGAGGATTAAATTATATATTGGTTTCTGGGGCTGCGATTGTTACAAAGGTTGTTCCAAATGACCCAACTGAACAAGTTACGAGTATATTTTCTAATATCGAAATTTCATTGTATGATGGTGTTCCAGTAAACAACTTACCCACTGGTAATATGATAGGAACATTAAAGGGTTTTGATATATTGGCTGACTTTGAACACGAATTTGGACACACATGGAGAGTTCATTTTGTTGATATGAAATTAATTCCAGGGAAACAATATCAAGATGTTAAATGTTTATCTGGAATATTTGTTTCTGGTGAACACTTATTAGTTCCAACGGTTGATAGTTATACTGGAAAGCCTAATATTTACGATGCCGATAAAAGTTCATTGGTATATTATCTAGGAAAGAAAAACGTTAAATCCTTACGAGATATAAACAATTCAACTCAAAGTAGTATGAGTTATTCACAACGTAAAAAGTTTCACGGTGTATTAAATTCAGCTGGAGCATTCACATGGGTAAATCAAACCAATGAAACATTCCAACCATTAGATTTAGGGTCTACATATGCTCATATAATATCGGGAACTGATTATATTCCATTAGGTTTTAATACAATTTCATTAACAGCAGATTCTATTACAGTAAATACTGGCAATTCGGCTAACTCTGGAAAGGTTGTACAATTAGTCCATACAGTTTTAAATAGTAATGTGTTTGAAAAAACTAAATCTCTTGTTGCAATAACCGAATCAGATAAACAATTAAATGGAACTACTTTTAATTTAACTAAAAGTGATTTACATAAAATTGTTAAAATAACTTTAAATGATTCACTATCAACAGATGTAACGAAACATTTTAAATGGACTAATGGACAAACAGATTGGGCATATGTTCCAATTACACTAACATCTAATTATCCATTTCTAGGTGATGCTAGATTTACAATTGAATATGAGTATTACCAACATAGTGATACTGGACATTTTTTCAGTGTTGATAGTTATTCTGCTATTGTTAATACCATTGATAACAACTATCATTATGGTGATATTCCATCATTTAAAACATCTGACAACCAATTATATAACTTAAGGGATTGTTTAGATTTTAGACCATTGGTATTAGATAATTCAATTGTTAGCTTAGTTCAACCTGCATTAAATTCAATTTTCATATCAGACATTGAGTTTTATTTACCAAGAACTGATTTGATGGTAGTAAATAAAAATGGAACAATTTATTCAAAACCTGGAATAAGTGCCGAGAATCCTATTGCTCCACAATTAGATGTATTATCAGAAATGGCAATCTATTCATATAGAATTGCAGCATATTTGAATAACATAGAAACAGATATAGTAACATCATTCATTGAAAATAAACGATATACAATGCGTGATATTGGAAAACTCGATAATAGAATAACTGAATTAGAAAACTTTACAAATTTTACCACATTGGAACGTAGGTTGGTTGATACTCCAATAAAAAACATCAATGGAATTGAATTGTATAAAAATGGGTTTATGGTAGATTGTTTCAATAGCTTTCGATATTCAGCAATAGATGATACAGAGTTTAAATGTGTAATTGATAGAACTCATTATGAGGTTGTCCCACAATATACTATGTTTAATGCGAACTTTGATTTTATTCCAAGTGATAGTACAAACTATAAACAATATGGAAATATCATCATGTTAAATCATTATGATGAACCATTTATCACACAACCATTTGCAAGTGAAGCTATTGTAATTAATACACAATCAACTCCAAGTATTACTGGAAAGGCTATTATAGTTCCAAATATCACTAATTGGGCAGATTTAGAAAATGACCCAAAAGTTGTTATTGATGCTAAAGTCGGGTTAGATTCAATTCCGATAAACAAGCTTGGATTGGCTGGAATTGAATCTAATGTGTGGGAATGGTTAAATGAGGCTACCAATACTAATAATTTACAATCAGATAATGCTGTTAGGTTAATTGATGTTAATAACAACCTTAATACACAAACTATTGGAAATAACATATATAAAAATCAAGAAAATGTTAAATCACAATTAAAAGTATGTCCACTCATTGAAAAACAACGATTCCAGGTTTTCGCGACTGGACTAAAACCAAACACAAAAGTATATTGCTTTTTTGATGGTATCAATGTATCTGATTTATGTCGACCATTAAACACAAAAACCAACTATGGAGATGATATAGTTGTTGATAACTTAGGTAACGTAAAACTTGAGTTCAAATTACCTAAAGAACGTTTTAGGAGTGGTCCAAAAGTATTTAAAGTTACAAACAATGCCGTGTTAGAAACCAGTGCGGAAACAATATTGTGGACTGCTGGAACATGGGCTAGTGTCAATACTTACCAAAATACATTTACAAGTGCGACACAACACGCGATTCAATTAGATGATACTAACACACCAGACCCTATAGCTCAAACATTTTCAATTGATGTTGATTGTTATATTACAGGAATAAGCCTATATTTCCAATCAATACATCCAGACGATATGGTATGTTTAGAATTAAGAAATGTTATTGATGGAACAGGTATTCCTGGAGATGATGTGTTAGGTGGTTGTAATGTCAAAGGTAGGGACATTATTACAAGTTCAAACGCAAGTGTTAAATCTGAACTCAAATTGCTATATCCTGTATATGTAAAGGCTGGATATAATTATGCTATGGTTATTAGTAGTGTTAAGCCTTCAACTAAAATATGGGTAGGTGAATTGGGTCAATATGATGTTATTCAATTTAACAAATTAATTAACAAACAATTTGAATCAACTGGATTATATAAATCACAAAACAATATGTGGACTGAGATAATAAACTATGATTTGAAATATGCTATTAATCGAGCTATATTTACAGCATCAAATATGCAATTGACATTTAATAATCGTGTTGTTCGGGATTATAATTCAATGTCGAATGCAATAGAAACTCAATCTGGAAGTAACTTAGTTAGAATACACAGAAGCAATCATGGAGTTGCTATTGGTGATATTTACAAGTTTGATTTGTCCAGTGGTATATGGTTAAATTTCACATTAAATAATATTAGTGACAAGTTTTCTATAGGACAAAGAATATCAACAACAACAGGTGTTGGTACTATCAGTGACATTAAACCTGGAATTATCATATCAACTATTGATTGTCAATTGAGTGATATTACTGGACACTTTTCAATAGGACAACAATTTACAGTAAATAATTTCACACAACAATTGACTGATAGATATGTTACAGATTCGTTTGTTGGTGGTACAACAACATTTAATTCAGCGATAAGCACTATCACTGGAACTTGTAATTCAACATCAATTATTGATATTAATGGTATTCCATCAACGGATTTTAATAACGATATTGCCATTGTTTCAATTGATTCTATAAATTCATTTATAATCCAACTTAGTACCCCTGCAACAACTTCTGGAATAGTTGAATTGAATGTGTATTTAAACTTGAATTTGAAATACGATAAGTTTGTGGTTAGTTGTTCTAACCCAATTATAAACGGTTGTACTAACTCATGGGTATTATCTGGTATTGGACATCAATCATTCGATTTGTTTAGTAATTTAAATTACATTAAACAATATGATATTCCATTTAAGATTGGGGAATTGGTTAATTTAAATTCACCATTTAAGTTTGCTAATGATTATAATGAAATTAGGGTATTTGGTAATACTGGTAAAAGTATTGGAGTTGTTGGTACATTTAATAGTGATAATCAATATGTTTCTCCAGTAATTAACATCAATTCATTAAGTGTAATTGGTATAGCTAATAAAATTGACAACGATATTGATGCTAATATTTATGATGTTATTCCGAATGGATTAAATAGATTTATTCCAGAAACAAATAATAGAAATGGTATATCGTCATATAAATATATTTCAAAAGTAATGACATTGAAAAATTCAGCAATAGAATTGAAGATTATTGTTGAAGTTTGTAAACCATTGTATTCTAATTTTGACATTTATATAAAAACCCTTAATATTGGAGATTCAAGAATCATTGATGATGTAGATTGGATATTAATGCCTATTGAATTTAAGAAAAACTTTACATCAATTACAAGCAATGATTTTCAACATATAGAATTTATTGTAGGTGAGGTGCTACCAACTATGTGGAACAATAAAACAGCAACATTTAAAGCTGTTAAAGTTAAACTTGTTGGAAAAACAAAAAACACATCAAATCCTCCAAAATTCAAAAACTTAAAGGTAATTGCATTAACATGACATGGGTTAAAGTTCAAGATGATTCGAGATTTGTTAGGGATGAACAATCTGGTTGTATAATTAATATAAATGACCATGAATATAATGTAGCAAAACAACGGCGTGATTTAGAATCCCAACTACTAACAATGTCACACAAAGTAAATACACTAGAGAAACAAATGTCTTTAGTGTTTTCCAAACTAAATGAGATTAAATAATGGCATTAATAATTATTAACACATCAGATACATTTGAACAGTGGAGAGTGAAGTCAAATACGATTTCAGTCCAAACAAATGACAATACAAATGATATTGGAACAATATCAACACTAACAACATCCGATAAAACAAGTGTTGTTAATTCAATTATTGAATTGGTGTTAAAAATAGGGATGTTACCAAGCTTAAATACAGTAGCAAATGGGAATATAGTTGCTGCCATTAATGAAGTTCTAAGTGATATTGAAACAATATCAGGAGATTTGTCAACCCTAACATCCACAGATAAAAATAACTTAGTTGCTGCTATTAATTCTGTTATAGTAAATTATAACTCTAAGATTGGAACATTAACAAATCTAACGACATTAGATAAAAATAATTTAGTTGTGGCTATTAATGAAGTTCAAGCAACATTGTCAGGAGATATAACTAATGTTAGTAATGAATCATCAAATAGGGACGGTGTATTATCAACATTAACAACTACAGACAAAACTAGCTTAGTTGCTGCTATTAATGAATTGCGAGCTAATCAAGTTACTCATGGGTGGTAATATATGACATATGATAAAACTTGGTCATTCCAATTAAATACCGAACCAACAGACCAAACAACTCTACAAAAACAATGTCAATCGTGGTTCATCCAATTGAAAACATTTTTAATTGGAGCTGGTTGGACTATTGATGGTTGTTCAAATGGAACTACATATTCAGCAAATTTAGACTTGTGGGGTACAGATTTAAACAATATTACTTGGAATACAAATTCGTTAGCTAGGTCTTGGTTATTATTAAAAAGTCCAGTTGGTATAGTAGCAGGATTGAACGGAAGTTACCTTGGAGACCAGTCCAGAGTTTGGCTAATACTAGACTGTCATGGAAGTTCAACAACCGATTATAGCAAGTGGAGCGTGTATTTCCATAGGGTTAAACCATCTACTGGAGTTGCTTCAATTACAACGATTCCAACAAGTACAAATGGTATTACCCTAATTAGCAATACTATATTTGTACGAACAGCTATAACTAATACCAAATGGCAATTTGCAAATACCAATAATGGAAGTTTTTATGCGTTAATCACTTTAAATGGACTATTAATTATGCACACTGCATTAATGGTATATCCAATAGCAGATGTTGGAAAGTATCAAGGAAAGGATTATCCATTCGCGATTGCAGCACAAGTATCAATGTTAGACTCAACAAACCATATGAACTTTTATTTAAATGGTTCTACAAATGTAAGCTCAACTGTAAATCCAGTTTTTAACACATGGATGCCAGATGGAACAAATACAACAGCAATCATTTGGACTATAGTAAAAGCATCTGCAAATACCAATGCTGCATTTCCAAGTGGTGATGGTATTTCAGGTTGTTATTACTTTGGATATAATCTAAGTGCTGGTGGGGATTCAGAGGGAAATCAATGGTTGTTTAATACATACTTAACAGCAGAAACAACAACATTAAAATATTTAATTGGTAAAGTTTCTGATATTAAGTTTTGTGGAAACCCTAATGTTATTAATACAACTATAGATTCGATTGGAGTAAATCCGACATATTGTAATTTTCGCAATATTTGGTTTCCAGTGAATACTAGGATGTTAGCTTAATATGGACATATTAACAATAAATCCAGTAGTTTTAGCATTACACCAATATCTATCTACGAATACTACAAACAACAGAAATCCAAACATTGTTGGATATTCGACACATTCAATTAGTGGAAATGCAATGACTCCATCTGGAATATGTGATAGGGTATTATTTGTTAATAGTAATTATAATATGGAAGCAACTGTAATTCCAAATAATAATGGCGATTTCATATATTATTGCAATGACGATACATATACCGTTATTATGGTTGGACCAAACAATATTGAAACCAAAGTTTTATATAATGTACATCCATTAAATTCAAATATTAACATCCATTAAATAGATTATGCTATATATCAGATACAACGAACCATTACATTTCAGATTTACTTGAAATGTACAAAGAATACATTTATAACTACGGTAAAGGTAAATAATTTATGACCATAAAAAGTTTTGCAGAGTATATTACAGACGAATATTTCAACAGTGATTATCCTATGGTTCAAGAAATAATATCAATGTTATCTAAGAAGTATGGTGAACCAGATTGTGGTAGGAATAGGTGTACATTTAAGTCTAAAAACTTTGTGTTTAAAGTTCCTCGCAATTATGATGGTATTGATGATAATCAATACGAGAGTTCGGTTAGATTTAAACCCGATTGGACTGATTATGCTTCGGCTAAAATCGTATTAATTAAAAACTTTCCAGTATTATTGATGGTCAAGGTCGATATTAATGTTGATTCAGATAAATTACCAAGTTGGGTAAAATTTATTGATGGTAATCAAGTTGGTTATAACAAAAAAGGTAAAATTCAAGTTTACGACTTCGGAGTACGATAATTATGGCAATTAGTACAAAACAAGACTTAGTAGATTATGCGTTGCGTTCATTGGGCGCACCCGTTATACAAATAAACATTGCTGATGAACAAATTGATGATAGAATTGATGAGGCTTTACAAAAGTATTGGGAATTTCATTCAGATGGTTCAGCAAAAAGTTACATTGTACATCAAATTTCCAATAATGATTTAGCAAACAAATATATTCCAATTTCAGATAACGTATTATCTATATTAAGGGTATTTCCATACGGGGGTAGTGGTTTTAGTAATAACAATTTACAATATACAGCTTATATGAGTGATGTTATTAGTCAAATGGCTTCGCCAACAAATGGAGGTGGGCTTGGTAGCTTTATGGTTAATATGGAATACCTATCTACAATAAACTGGCTATTTAATTATGAGAAACCAGTTAGATTCAATAGACACATGAATAGATTGTTTATAGAAGCTGATTGGAGTTTAATTGGATTGGGTCAATATATTGCAATTGAATGTACAGTAATTGTGGATCCAGACGACTATGATAATGTTTGGAATGATATGTGGTTAAAAAAATATGTAATAGCATTATTCAAACGACAATGGGGTCAAAATATGATTAAGTTTGATGGATTCCAATTACCATCTGGTATGACATTAAATGGACGACAAATGTATGATGATGCGTTATCTGACCTTGAAGTATTAGAAGATGAATTGATTAACACTTATCAATATCCCATAGATTGGTTTGTGGGATAGATAATGTATAACACATTTGAAAACTTTTTAATAGAAGAAACACAAAAATATAAACGTCCACCAAAACTGTTATATCATTTAGTTGATTATGATAGTATGCAATATATAATTGATAACGGATTTATTAAAGGGAAGAACTATCATATGATTTCAACAACAAAAGACCCTAAGATAAACTTTTATGTGGGTGCAACGCCAATACTATTCCGAATAGTATTGGATGGTATTAGATTGAACAACGACTATGAATTATCGACATACACATTTAAGTCATACAACGGTGAAAAGTTTAAAGATGAAAAAGAAATTCAAATTAAACCGAACCTGGATGGCAAAATTGATAATATTGGCAAATATATAATAAGAATTGAAATTATAAAATCAAGGTTAGAAAATATGCTTAGGCGATTATATGATGATTCTGAATTTGTCCATAAAATAAATACAATAATAAAAAACACAAAACAGTTCGCTCATACCATTGAAGTTGATTCTTAAATTTGACATCATATATAATTAAATAAACAGTCATAGTGTAACGATTTAATTGAAGTGACACCAACCTATAACTTTCCACAGAAACACGCTTAGGAACGATTCTCGTAAGGATTTTACACACTACATGGCAATTAATACATATAACCAAAAAACAAAATCAACAACTGTAAATCCATATTTCAACTTCATTACAGCAAACAATGAACAGGAATTATATGACGCATTGACAGTTGAAGATATAAAGTTTACTGGAATTGAGGTTCATTATATTCCAAGAACGGATGAGTCAATTGATTCGTTATTTAGAGAATCGTTTAAAACTTCTTTCAATGCAAGTTATAAAGTTGAAGTGTTCGTTAAAGGTTCTGAATGGGAATCTGGTCAAGGTAATTTGTTGTCTAAGTATGGATTCCAACAAAACGATGCAGTCAATTTAATAATGAGTAGGACAAGATTCAATCAATTGAAAGTTCCAGATAGAATGCGTCCAACTGAAGGAGATTTATTCTTTATCGGTGATGATACTGTTCCACAAGGATATGGCAGTTTCGTGAATAGGATTTATGAAATAACCAGTGTTGAGAATGAAGTTCCATTTTGGCAAGTAGGTAAATGGATGTTTTATGACATTTCGTGTAGGTTGTTTACGTTTGGATATGAAAAAATCAATACTGGAAATATTGCAATGGATGCTGTCCCAGATGGTGCTTCTAATGATGGCGATGTAATAGCAGGTGTTAATAATGATATGTTAGAAATAAAACAATCATTAGTTAATTTTGATGAACACAACCCATTTGACAATATATGAAAAAAGAAATATTCTATTACGGAACAGTAAAAAACATTATTGTGGCATTTGCTACAGTTTTTTCTGATATTAGGTTCATTAATGACCATGGAGAAGTAATTACTGTTCCACTACATTATGCTCCTAAAGAAAAGTTTGTCACATCTATTTACGAAAACTTAGACCCAAACCAAATAGCAACGGAAATGAATTTACCCAGAATGGGTTTTGAAATGAATGATATGGCGTTTGCATCGGAACGATATTCAAATCCAATGAATAAAGTTAAAAGTGGGTTTACCCATGATAGGAAATATCTATTTACTAGAATACCATACGATTTCCAATTTAATTTATATCTTGCAACTAAACGGTTTGAAGAAAGTCTTAAAATAGTTGAACAAATACTACCATTCTTTACTCCAGAATTGAATATCTCAATTCACGATAAACCAGATTTTGATTTGATTACAGATATTCCAATCACATTAAATGCAGCATCCTTTTCAATTGAATGGGAAGGCGATTTTGAAGAAAAACGTAGAATTGAATGGACACTTAACTTCACAGTAAAAGGTTGGTTATATGGAGATGTTAAACACCAAGAAGTGATTAAAAAAACTATTGTTAATATGACTGAAATGGATGTCAATACCAAGTTCGCAACATTGATTTCTGAAGTAAGCCCTAAAACAGCAAATGCTACAGATACTCATACGATTTTAAATTCAATAATAGAGTAATTTTAAAGTGTATGGAAACAACATTTAACTATTGTTCCCATAGACAATCATTTTAGCGAAAGTGTTTCTACTTTACCAACTACATCAACAAACAACTTGTCTTCTTTAGACAACCAACCAATTGCTCGTTGTAAGTCGTTCTTTGGAAGTCCTAAAGCCTTTTCAACTACAGATGGACTAGCTGGTCCATTAGCTTTTAAATATTCCCACAATTTACCAGCATTAATACCAATAACATCAATCATTTGTACTCCTTTATATTTTTATTACACGTTTATTTTCTAATATGGATTCTATCCATAGTTTTTTAGCAGTTAATAGTGTTACTATTCTATTCCCATTAGCTTCAATTTCGTTCATTGATATGTTTGGACTAATAGTGTTAGCAAAAAGTTCCAATATGGTTTTTTTATTGTAAACTATTACAGTTCCACATAGTGTACACAACATAACAACCTTGCCTCTTAATATCAACATTCTGTTATGTGAAACATCTAACCGTCCAATGTTGATATTGTAAATGATGTCTTGGATGTCTACCAAAATGTTTTTAAGTGCAACAGTTATATCAATCATATTACAAATTCCCAGTCAGTAGCCATTAAACACGAATATGTAACAGTATATAGTTCTTTTTTCGGGTGTGGGTATGACCGATTTATAACAAAAACATAGTCGTTAGCTGCTTCCCACCAAACTAATGCAACACTTGCTGTGTCTTCATATAACCAACTATCACGCCTAATTGATAGTCCGTTTTTCATTTCACCAATCATATCGACTAATTTCATAACATATTCCAAAGTGATTTATAAAACGTAAATTATACTATCAATCGTGAACACTGTCAATCAGTTGAGACATAACATATCTTAAAGTGTCTAGTGATGATGCTGTTGGATTAGCTATTAAGTCTGGTGATGTATTGATTCCATTTAACAACATAAAGTCAGTTAATATAGCCATTACATTGTTTTTAGATAATTCAGATACTAATATGTTTTGTGATATTAATGGAGGAGTTTTCATAACCAATTTAACAGTGGAATTAATCGAGTCTGGTAATTCAACAATTTGAATTGAACCATCAATTGTAATTGAAAACCTAAATGTAGATTGTGTATAATCAATTAATGTACAATCAATCAATGTACCAGAATCCGATTTATACTGGAATGGGTTTCCCAATTTTGCTAATGTAATGTTAAATGGTAATTTAACCGAATCAAATCTAACCAGTGGAATTTGTCGATTAAAACACAACTCGACTTCTAAGTTAGATGTAACCTTTTTTAATGGCATTGGAGGTTGGTTTCTAACATAAAACAAATATGCTAGACTGCCATAGTTTGATTTATCTATTGTCCAAGCTTGTTTTAATTCTTGTTGTGTTGGCATTGTTATTTTCCAATTTCATCAAATATAGCATCACATAATTGTTTTTGTGTGAAATTTAACGTTCTATTGTCCAACAAATAATATAGAATATCACGAGTTGCAATTTTAGTTTTGTCTGGCATATTATCTTGTGCATTATCGAGTCTATCAGCCAATTTCAAAGTCAATGCACTATCAGATAATCCTACAAACTTTGTTTTCATATATTCAGTCTTTCCAACCAATTGCATTTCTGCTTCATCGTTAGTTAATTCTTGTACTAGATTTGCAATAGTTGGACCAAACTCAATCACTAATTCCTTGTAACTAACATCACAGTCTTCAAGCGTATCGTGGAGCAATGACGCAACCATCAAATTAGAATAATTAGCATCTTTTTTACAATACTTATTAATTATCGCACTAACATTTATTGGATGTGTAACATACGGTAAACCTGAAAACTTCCGTGTTTGCCCTTCATGTTTTAATGTTGCAAAATCAATTGCCTTTTTAATTAAACTATCATCAATACCTAATGTGGTCATCATTAATACTCCTAAATATTGTTATTTATATTTAATTACCATGACTTGTGATTGTGGTATATTCAACTGGTTTGTGGCTTTTATTCATATCATATTTGTAATATCCAGTGATTAAGGCTATTGCTAATACACAAATTATCGTTGCAGATATATAATATTGAATTAAATGAATTATTCCTATTACCATTAAAATGAATGATAATAATATTAAAATATCTGGAATATACGATGTGAATCTCATAGTAAAGTCTTCAGTTACAAACGACATGATATAACTAAATATTCCAGAAATCCAATGCTGTTGAACTGCTATTAAACACAATACACCTAAGATTACCCCGATTATGATTTTTATACTTGTTTCATGTTCCATAATTATTGTCCAGTCTTGTGCGTCACAACAACGTTTGGTGGTGGATTATCTACCATATACAATATGAAAATTAATGTACCAATTAACAATAGTGCATTTAATATATTCCCCATCCAATCATAATTGTGCGTTGGTTTAATATCGGGAATCATATCAATTGTGTTCCCAACATAGTTATTATCGTGTCTCCACACTTCAATGTCTTCTAATTCGTTCTTAAGTTCTTGGACTGTCATAGCAGACCTTAATGTGGTATTATTTTTCATATACCCAGCAGCATACATTTTTTCAACCGAATTAAAATATGTTGCTAGGTTGCCCTTCAAGTCTTTAAATTCAAAGACAATATAAGAATTACTCATTTGCATTATTAAACCACTTTGTGGATTTTGTTCAATGCTACCCAATGTTGTAATGTTCCATCATCAATTAAGATTCTGTTTTTAGGGTAACTAACAAACAATATCACTTTCGCAGTATATAAATTGTTAAAATCGTCCCACACCTCAACGTTGATTCCACGAGACAATTCGTATATCGTTGGACGATACAATTCTCCATTTATAACCTCTGTTCTACGCATCATTTTTATATTTCCAATAGCATCATGTATTAATAGAAATTATAATTAACATCAATGCCTTTGTCAAGCTAAATATTGTTATTTGGAGATTACACAAACATGGAAACTCAAATAGTTCCTATAAACACACATAAAACAGTAGAAGATTCCCCAACACTAAACAAAGATAAGTTTTGTTACAACGGAAATACAAAACTTATGAAGGCTGGAACTCTATTATCATACACTGAAGACCAAATTAGGGAAATTTACAAATGTGCCACTGACATAATTTACTTTATTGAAAACTATGTCTATATCGTAAACTTAGATGAAGGTTTAGTTAAATTTAAATTATATCCATATCAACAAAAAATGATTAAATCTTTCCAGGAAAATAGATTTAATTTATGTTTACTATCAAGACAAATGGGTGGGATGAACTTGCCCATGTAAAACCTTTTTAATTGCTGGAACAACCTTAGAGTCTTGATTACTCAATTGTATTAGAAATAATACAACACAGTGACAATATCAAGAATTGGTAAATCAGCAGCTAGTTTCCTAAGTGGAATGTAACCACACTGGAAGCAGTTCAACGACTAGGCAATATGCCGTAGGGATTAAGCAATCTCGAAACATTAGGGGTGTTTATTAAACACTAAGATATAGTCTCAACATTTAGCGAAAAGCTAAAGCAGTCTAATAAACGGGTGATATTTAGCGAATATCACTGAAGATATTGAAATGTGTGTCACCAGAAACAAAACTAACAATCAGGAACAAATCTACAAATACCATTGAGGAAATTACAATTGTAGATTTGTTCAATCTAAGTATTAAAAACGGTCAGGGTATTTCAACTTAAATGTTGATTTGAAATCAGTCGATAACATATCAGTATTATTCACATAAGTATCGACTGATTTCAACATCGGTTCTAAACAATTAATGTTAAATGTTTCTGTCCACCCAAATCCAGTTACAGCATCATTTTTATCAATTAAAAAGTTTATAAATTGTCGTTTTGTTAATTGTTCAATCATAAATGCTATAGATATTGTACATTCTAAATCAACTATCACATCAACACTATTACAATACCGTTTCACCACCTTTCTTGTTGTTATTCCGATTTTTATTTTATCAGTTGATATTTTAAGGATGTAGAAATGTCCTAAAACCTCACTTCTATTTGTCCACAAAGATTTAAAAGACATAATTGGTTGAGATACCTGCATATTCATATTTTTATTATGCCATTTATCAATTCCAGCATCGCCATATTTTCTAATAAAATAATCTAATCCTCTGGATTGAGCTTTACTATATTCAGCATCGCTAGAATAGTGCGCCCTAGAAAAATGATTGGTTGGGTTGTTTGTCCTACATTTAGACTGTTTTTCTTTAAACTCTTTATGAGCAACTTCGTCATAACCGTGGATGTAATTCTTTGACCATTTAGAAAACTTCCCACCATGTTGATAACCTGGATTATCTGCTCCATATTTACAAATAATATCAGCTTTAGTTTTCTTAATGCCAAATTTTAGTTTATATTCTGTAGCAGATAATCCATGGATTTTACTATGTTTACCTACATCTTGACACTTACATCCACAAACTTGACAAACAAGATAATCGACACCTTCAACTAAACCAGCATATTTTATTTCACCTGCTTGAATTAGTTTATTGATTTTGTTGGATATAGCATTAGCTGTTGTATGTTTTGTGTAACATTGTTGATTACAATAATCTCGATATGGATTACCGTGTACCTTTCCACAATATGGACAAATACAAGCATTATTGTCAGCAATAGCTCGTATTCTTTGTGATAACGTTATTTTATCTGGAAATGCTTGTGTTGCTTTAATTACATCAAGCTTAATGTGCTTTGCAGCCGAGGCTAAATTATACTTATTAGAAACATTAAGCAATTCTTTACACTGTGCCAGTAATTCTGTCATTTATTATATCACAATATTCTTTGTTGGATTCCATCAATATGAACTTTCTATTACCATTCAAACACGCTATTCCAGTAGTACCTGTTCCAGCACAATTGTCTAATATAATATCATTTTCATTGGTAAATAAATCGACTATTCGTTGGATTAATCTAATTGGTTTCTGTGATGGATGTTTTAATTTTTCTTTTGAATTGTGAGGTAATGCTGGAATATCATCCCATACATCCGATAAACTAACTCCATCCTTTAATATTCCAGTGGTGTATTCTTTTCTATTAGATTCACGTTTTATTTTTATGTTATTAAATGTTCCATTAACACCATTACAATAATATAAAATCAATTCATATCCACTAGATAATGCCTTTCCCCTAGAGTTATTTAAGTTTCGCTTTCTTGACCATATTATGACTCGTTTCTCTGTGAAATGTAAATCCAACATTGAACATATCTTGTGACTATATTGGCGACCCACAAACAATATTATGTTTCCATTTGGCTTTATAATTCGCTTATATTCTAATATTACTTGATTTATCCATCCTAAATATTCTTGTCCTGATTTCCACGCATTGTCCCAATCATTCTTTAATACCTGAAAATATGGCAAATCACATATTATATGGTCTATCGAGCTATCTTCAATTTCTTTCATTCCAACTAAACAATCTACATTGTAAACTTTCATCTTTCTTATTCTCCCCATATGTGAAATGGAGACATCATGTCTCCATTTCACAATTATATATCAAACACGGATTAACAGTATCTAATTATCCACGTTTTCCATTTACTATCATCTCCACCTTGCAATAAGATTGCAGCAGAATCATTTAACGCTCGCTCAAATGTTCTAAGGTCTGCTGTATCTACCATACGTTTTTTTGCAGCAAAAGCTTCAAGAATCTCTAACCGTTTTGGTTTGTCTAAATTGTAATTAACTCGCAACGGAATGAACATAATAATCTTTGCAGCCTTTTCATATATCTCTTCATTAGTTGCCGATATATTGAAAATATTACCTCTGGTACGCAATGCACCATCTGGGTCAACTTTGTCCATTTCAAGGTTTGATATGAATATTATTTTTCCAGTAAATTCATACCGATTTGGATATTTGCTATCAAATTCTGGGTCATCTTCATCGTATATATCAGAATCAACAATATCACTAGATTTTTTGTCCCACATTAACATTCTTTTTTCTGAACCAGACTCAGTAGCAGCCTTAAAAATGTTTCGTGTTGCTTGGTCAGTAAATATTGAATCTGAATCATCAAACAATAACACAGAGTCGCGATATTTGTATAACAATTGATATATACCAACTGTTGTAGCAGTTGTTTTCAACTTGACATAACCATCACCTTCTTGTAATCCATTATTATTCAAGGCTTGTTTGACAGTAACAGATTTACCAGTACCACCTCTGCCAGTAATAAACAATCCGTGTGATGCTCCTGCCAATAGTAAGCCAATTGATGTTGTTAAATCTTCTAATTGGTCTTCATATGAGATTCTTTCAATTTCAACATCGGTTAATGTACTATCTTGTGGAACTCTAACCTCTGGCGTTCCAGGGGTTACATCAAATTTAATTAAATCTATTCCGTCAGTTGTAGATTTACCATTTCTACCCAAAACAGAATCTAATATCAAATTAACATCAATATCTGATAGTTTATCAATTGGATATTTAGACTTGGAAAATATTGGATATAGTTCTCTAATTGCCCCCTGTACTTTCCGCATATTCTTACCATACAACTTCAACCTATCTGGAGATTTGCATTGTTTGTAGAAGTCTTCACCTTGTGATAATCCATCAATAATACCTTTTATAGAATATACAATATCATCTTCTGTTACTACAGCCTCCGACAAAAACGTAGTATCAATTATTTTATGTGATTCAGATAGAGTATCATCATCAACATAATATCCAGACTTATCTTTAATCTTTCCATTCAAAAAATCTTTAATAAATGGCAATGATTTAACTAGGGTTCGTTGTTGGTCTACATCAAACTCAATGTGATGGGACGGAAATAATTGTTTTGCTCCACTACCATCCCAGTAATCGAATGATACTAGATTAGATGCTGCTGATATAGATGAAAGCCAATTTAATCTGATTGACCTATCATCATCTAATAAATATCTAATTCCAATGTATTCTTTTCCACGACTTTTAACAACCTCTGGTTCGGGTAAACAAAACGTTTTACAAACTGTCCGTGTTATGTATTTGCCAATTATTACAGAAGCTTTGTTGAAATCCCCCAACCTAATTGCTTCATATAACGAAACTCTACCTTCTTTTAAAAAACCTTTAAATGTACTAAATGACATTGTTGCTCCTAATTAATATTAACTGTGATATGATATTTATATCTCAGGTTGACTTGATTTTTGAATATGAAATCTGGAAACACAACTTTCATCATATTTTGTATTATTAAATCTATGTGTTAGAATTGATGTATAGCTTCCACATAATACAATCTCCCCAATCAATTTTAACCCAACTGGTTCACATACCCAAACCTCATTAGTTATATGTGCATCATCAACCCGTTCATATTTTATTAGGTCGCGATTGCTTATTCCAATAGCCATTTCGCTTAATTGTGTGACTGTGGAATATCAGAAACAAATTTTGTATTTTTATAAACGTGTGCCACCTTGTAAACATATAAACAAGGTGATTTATCAGAGATTGCACTTAAACATCCAGATATACTATCGCTAAAACAAATTCTAGCAATAGTGTCGTCCTCATATAGTAACTTATGTTGTGGTACTCGCGGAAACAAAAGAGATAAACTCTGTCTAGCTGATATATCGTAGTGTTTATGAGTGTATTCATTTAAATCTTCTAAATGTTATAGATATTCTAGGAGTTAATATATTCTTTTCTTTTGCAATTCCGTGTATGCAATCTTGTTGAAAATCACCAATCATACCAATTAATGAACCAGATTCCATTAGAATTTTGTGTTTTTCATTTGTTTTAATATCCTTTACAATTAGTGTTCGATTTGAACCTAATGATAGATTTATAATTGGAACGGATAAATCAATACACGATTCATTATCCGTGTGCATTCCAATAGAATCGTTACCATTTCTATAATAATTAATCAAACACCCGTTATATTGGTATGGATATAACTTCACAATTAAATCCAATAGTGTTTTAGTGATGTTATCGAATGGAATTGGAACATGGTTAATTCCACTGTAAAAATAGTTTTTAACTCCCATATAACAAATCAACCTTGGCGATTGAACAATGTTTCCATTAAAATTGTAATTATCTTGGAAGTATGGTAATTTTTTATAATACTTTATTAGAAATGTAACAGTATCATTATTTAAAAATTGTTTGTGGATATTGATTGATGAGTTATTCGATGTTTGTATTCTAGTTCTAGTGTTCACGATTCTTGGTTATTAGATAATAGGTTAATTGCAATCATAATAATCTGCAAATAGAAGCCATTTAACACACAATTGAATTATATATTCTCTATCACAACTTCTGATACAATCAGCCATTTCAACATCAAATTTTTTAAAATCTTTCCAAGATAAGTCCGATGTAAACATAGCATATCGTAACAATGTTATAGTATCATTTAAAATGCTCAAAGTGTTAGATTGTTTCTTTTCCCATGTGTTTCTAATTGGAATAATATAAAATAATTCTTGCCTATTAATAATATCATTTAGTTTATCTGATAAGCTAGAATGAACTATTCCATCAAAATCATCAATATCACCTCCAGCTTTAACAAAATCTATAGCTTTAATTGTCGATAATAATAGTTTTTCATCAAATTGTGAAGCTGTGTATACTGCCATCATTTGTCCCCATGTATTAGTTGGAAATTAACGAGTTAGCACTTGGAAACTGGTATTAGTTACATAATCGTTCCAAGTGCTAACTCGTTGTTTATTGTAAGGGAGGTATATAAAAATATCAATTGTGTATAATCAAATTACATAGTCTTCTTTTGTTGGACTAAATTTTCACAGTCGAGATTCTGCTACCATTTGCTAATTCGTTGATAGACATTACGTTAAATGCGTAAGTACATCAAACTAACCCAATTTTAATCTAATCTAATATTAACTAAGTTAGGATATTCTTTCTTTAATTTACTTAGTGAACCACCACTCCCGTACATCATATCACCAGCGTCACCAGAGATATTAATAACTTTGGCAACACCTTTATCATTTACCTTAACAAATGCTAAGTTGCCACTAAATGATTCGGTGGGGTTAAAATCTCTATAATCATCTTCCTCATCATCTGACCATGTGTCCCACCCTGATATGAACAAATCTTCTTTGGGTAAATAACCTAAATATGATTCTTGACCTGACTTGTCCAACTTAGCACTAGCCTTTCTAATAATATCAGACATATAAATCGTATCGAAAAATTCGATACCTTTTATATGTTAAGGTTATCAGGATAGTTTGCACTAATTGTTTTTTCAGCATCGTTGACACCCAGGTATTTTGTGTCAAAAATACCGAATGAACTTGTTGTTGCTTCACCTAGAAATTGCTTAAACGTTTTCATCATTTTTCCTATTAAAAATTAAGTATTTAGTCAACTGATTTATTTTCTGTTAGCTTCCAATGGAAACATTGCCATTATCATTTTCTTTTTCTAAATGACTGTTTGTTGAATCCGTGTTTAATTGCTAAGTCGGAGTCAGATAAAATCACTGGAACATTTGTATTTTTCAATTGTAACATAAAACTTTGAATTTCGAGATATAATTCCATAGGGGATTTAACACGAGCGAACTTAAAGTCATTAAGCATAGGAACAACACTACTTACAGTTGAATTGTATTCACTTCTAACTTTATCATAGGTTTCGCTTTCTAACAACATAATTGGATAATTGTAAAATTTATGAAAATCAACCCAATGTTGAGAATACTTCTCTAGTGATTCAGCATAATCAACAATTTTGGATGATGGTTTATCAAATTCCATCAAAAACTCTTCTTTTGATATAACCATTTTATCGAACATTGGTCTATCTGGAGACCAAGTATTACGTTCATAGCCAATTAAACGTTTTCTAATAACATATGGTATTCCACAAACAACAATAGTGTAATATATTTGTGTCCTTGTTTTTGGATTTTCTATATTGTTTATGTAATTAAAATTTTGTAATTTAAAGCCACCTTTCGATGTGATTGTACATTTGTCAAATTTTGATTTGTGTTTTAATGTAACTAATGGGTCTATACCACACACACCAGCCATACAATCATATAAATCTGTAATTCCATTAGGTCTAATGATTCGCATTTAACTCATCCCTACTTCAGTTAATTGTGCATCAAATTCAATCACTGTGAAATTCCGTCTTAACTTTGCCTCTGCAAAATGTCGTTTAGTATATATTGCCATATCTGCTTGATTGCCTCTATTAACATCACCTGATTTAGTCATATAAGCTCCACTTATGTGTCGCAAAACGTATAATTTTAGTTCCATGTTTATACTCCGTTGGTTTAGTTGACGTTATATTACACAATTCGTATTATAATGTCAACTCGAACTTGTGATTCAATTGCTTAAGGCGTGTGGGTATTCTCAACCGAATCAATATGATTCTTGAGTCTACAAAACATCATTAATTTGCACTCCAGTGTGTTTTATCGCACGAAAAACATTTTACATAGTCACATATAGTTGCTCCATTATCGGTCTTTAGAAGTAATTTACATCATTGTTATTCCAAATACAGTTATAATTGACAATGATGTAATAATCAATGACTTAGCACTTTGACTGGTCTTATAATTAACTATCACTTGTAAGTGCTAACCTATTGATTTATATACCTTACAACTTTATGTATATTAAACAACGAGTTAGCATTTGGAACAGTTATATAATACCTTAACGGTTGTAAGTGCTAACCTATTGATTTATAATTGAGTCGAATTGTTTAGTACATCAAACTTATTTTTTGTTTTTACGGGAACATCTTTTTTTGTTTCAGTTCCTGGTTCAACTGATTTATTAACATATTGCACAAGTGAGTCAATAGAGGCTTGTGATACTTGGTAATATGTAAAAGTTTCACCATTTACTTTTTGGTATTTTCGGGATTGTTTTAGTCCACAATTTTGTAATAAATTGCCAATGTATTTAAACGGATTTGCACTAAATTTACTTTCATCTGGTATAGACCAAACAACTGAAAATGCTGATTTATTTTTTGCAACCCAATTATAAAAATCTAAAGCATCACTATGGGAATATTGTTCTTTAATTACTTGCATTGTGTCTATATCAATTCCAATGTGGTGGAATAACTTGGAATACAAAGTATATCTAAGATAGCTATAGTCCACATCTTCCATGAATACATCTTTAAATGCCCACTTCTGTCTATCTTTTATTGTGTCAATGTTTTGTTTAAGTAAACGCAACAATTTAATTTGTTTTCTGGTTTTACCCTTATTATCAAATCTAACTAATTTTTCTGAAATATCTTTGTTGTAAAATGTTTCCATTTCAAATCTGGACATTTCAGCTCGTTCATCTTCCGTAATAATCTGTAAATCCCTAAGATTAGAATATGTTTCATCGTCAATTTTATTAGAAGTGACAATCATTTCAATTCTTTCCTTTTCAAGTGTTTCGGTTATTTGTTTTTGTTCGTTTTTTATGCGTGTTTTTTCTTCTGGAGTTATTTTGGGTTCAACCATTATGATATTGTAGCCTTTACTTATAGCAAGGTCTAACAATGTTCCTTTAAAGTTTGACATTAATTTAATCTTTTTATTATTCACATTATTAACCAGTTTTGAATAATTATTATTTCTATGGACGATTTCACCATTAGCACTAATCATTTTTAATGTGAAATCTGTTGCATCTGAATAATTAGGATTGTCAATTTTATTAGAATATGGACTAATAAAAATGTGTTTGTCTAATGTTCTTCTATCACGTTCCAATTGTTGTAATACATCTAATGGAGTATTAACATTATGAACAAATATTCCAGTATTAAGTTTGTAATGTCCAGATTCTATACTAACTCCAGTGCTTATTGAAGGACTACAAATTGTTAGTAAATCCTGTTGACAATGAACATCAATGTCTTCTAAAAACTCAATTACATCATCCGTTGATGTAGTTTTAGAGTTAATTACCCGTTTATTTGAGCATTGTATTTGTTCAAACACGGTTTCACTTCTATTAAGCGTGTTTGTACAAAACAGTGTTGGAACATTTGCATTAACAGCTTCTTGTGTTAATTCGATTATTTCCTCAGCAGACTCATACACATACATCGTTTTCTTATGTACATATGAATTATCATATATTGTGAATGATTCACCATTTCTAATAGCTTCTATAAAATCAAGTGTTACTTTACTCAAATCAGCATCCAGACAAATTACTTGTCGACAGTTTTTAACAAGATATTCTAATACTTGGAATATCATTTCCTTATTTCTTATATCGGTGGCTCTTGAATTAGCAAGTCTTTCAAGTAATTGCTCAATTTCATCAAGAATTAAAATATCAAATATTGGAACAACATTATTCTTAATAATCTTGTACAATGAATTGATACAAATACTCATTCTTTTTTCATTGCTAACCTGTTTAACTTTGCTATAACTTTTAATAGCAAACTTAGTAGCAGCTTGGTCACACAATGATATTAAATGTGCAATATATAACACACTCAATTTTGAATTTTTACGGACATATTGAATACAATTATAGGTTTTTCCTGTTTCATATGTCGATTTAATTAAGGTTACTCCACTATTGAATCCATTAATGTCTAATCTCTTACTATTCAACTTAATATAACTATGTGTGAATAGTAATTGTTTTTTAACTTCCTGTTTTCCACATTTAACATACACATCATTATAATCACATTTTCCCATATCATTTAAAGTTGGTAAAATGATTTTAGCATTGTGTGGTAAGTTTTCGAGTGTATCGTGGATGTAATTATAATCATTATCAATAGCCAATATCAATTCGTGGCTATTGAATAATTGCATTACATTATGGACATTACCCAAATCTAAACAAATGATAGTTGGAACTTTAGTTGATTCATAAACTGATAATGCTGTTGCTAAACCCTCACACAAATAAATGACTTTCGTGTGTTGGGTAATTGTTCCCAATATTGCAAAACTACCATTTTTTGTGTTTGGTTTAAATACTACAATTTTATCTTTTAATTTGTTTCCGTGTTTGAATTTCTTATCATAGATTTTTTGATAGCCTACAATTTCATTGTGTACATTAACCAATGGAAATGCAATAAACTTTTTATTATAACTATCAACTCCACGTCTTAAATCCAATGTATTCGGAACTTCTTTCATTGATAATCCCTTATTATTTAAATAAGTAACATCATTGATTGATACCGTTGGAAGTGTACCAAATATAGAATGAAATTCGTTATAAGTGTCCAATTGATTTGTTGCCTGTGTTGGCTGTTGTACGACTGGATTGATATTTAATTGTGTTTTTTTAGTATTGTTTTTTCCATGTATAGCAGTGATACCAGTATATGTTTCACTGATACCACCATCGTTAAAATTATTGAAGGTAATTAACGGATATGAATTACCGTTATCATCTTGTTTACATTGAATCCAAGCTTTAACACGTCCTTTATCTTTTTTAGATAGTTCAATATCAGTTTGAAAGGTCATGTTAATTTGTGGAATAATTAAGTTTCTGATATTAGCCCAATTGATTCCACACATTGAAGCTTTATTGGCAATTGTTGAATCATCTAATTCCAATATTTGAGTATAGGTTCTTGTTTCCATTATATCTACAATCCAAAAGTTTAAGGTTTAAGGTTAAACACATGGGTATTTGTTCACTTCCATTCATTATATATTTAATACTCATTCGCTAAAGCTATTTTATGACTAAAGCTGATTTCTGTCAATTTGTATTTTTCAAAGTGCGTCTGGAGCTGAATAATACAATTGATTTCCAATAAGTTGTGAGTTTGTTCCACCATATCGAACTCCACCTAATCGAATATGGTGAAAGTGTGTTGTGTTTTCTGTTGCTCCATGTAAGTTATAATCATCTAAAACTTCCATTGCAATTCTTTCTGAGTTTGCTTTGCTTTGTAAATCCGACATTACTAATACTGGACAAACTTTGTTCAATATCTTGTTCCATTCTTTTGCGTTTATAGGTTTGTTTGTATCTGGATTAATACAATTCCTATATGAATATTGCATTGGGTAATGTACCACTTCACACATACTTAATCCAGTTACAATACTTCTGTTGATAATTGACCACGCAACAAGTTGTTGACCTCTCTCTGGTTCACCCCTACTTTCAAAGTAAATAGCCTCACTTATACAATCTAAATCAGATTCAAATATTCCAATATCAGGTTTAATAGTTACTCCATCATCTGGTTTAATAGTTACTCCATCATCTGGTATCATAAAATATAAAAACACAAATAACAATACCGAAACAATAAATCCAAACATAATGATGACTCCAAATTAATACGTTTAAATGTACAATTTTAGCAGACTGTTGTGGTAGTGTAAATATAAATGTTGCGTTTGATTATTGTGATAAATACTACAACAATACACAAAAACAAGGAGCATTGATGTGGTTAAACAAATAGTTTTAACAATTAAAGATTATACTAACAAACAAGAATTGGTTAGGGAGTGGTTAGATGATACATCATACCACACATTAATAACTGAAGATACCGACTTATATCTATATGATTCTTGTAACCCTGGAGGGTTATTAAAATATGCTAAAGGTAATAACTGCCAAACAAAAGATGATTGTATTAGGTGTGTTAATTCAAATCCAGAAAAATACATACTATTCAAGTTTAGAAAAAACGCATTCACTCAATCTGAAGTTGAATCTGGGTATGATGGGTTGGCTGACGCAGCAGTTCCAACAGATAATCGAGGTAATGCTAGTGGAAAAATAAACACTAGATTACATGGTAATAGGGTCAGAGCAACAAAACAAGAACTTTCTATACTGGATATTTTAATTAATTGTAAAAGAATTACAACTGAAACAATATTACAGTTGGAATCAATATTTGAGGTGTATAAAAGTGAACCAGAATATACCGATAAAGTTTACATATCTAATAAAGTTATTATAAATAATTTTAATTTTGAATTGTGGTATTTTGAATTAATTAGTACAATTAAGTCTGGACAATATGAATTTACAACTATTGTAGATAATTGTAAATTGGTTAAATCGTACATATCAAAAACAATATACGCAAACTTTGTAAACTCTGGGGTTGCTGGATATTATGATAGATACCCAAGGATTCCGTTTGGGCGTGAAACGGCATACACAAAAAACAACTATGAAAAATTTAAATTATCTTTTCCATTTTTAGAAAGGCTGGCACAATTATTCAAAGAGTTATTACCAATTAGGTATGCTAATCAACTAGCAGCTTGTGATAAAATAGATAATAAGTTCATTGTACCTAACACACCATTTACCACTATTACTGTAAATAAAAATTTCAGAACCTCAGCACATTATGACCCAGCAAACATGGAACAAGGTTTTGCTAATTTATGTGTATTATCCAAAAATGATAATTATTCTGGTGGACATTTAGTATTACCTGAAATTGGATATGCAATTGATATTAGACCCCGCGATTTACTATTAATCAATAATATGCAAGGCTTACATGGTAATACTGAGATAGTGTTACATGAACCCGATGCTGAACGTGTTAGTGTGATAGCATTTTTACATGAAGGGATGTTATCACTAGGCACATATGAATATGAGCAAGCCCGAAAAGAATTTGTTGAGTTGAGGAAAAACAATTCAAATATCAAAGGTTGGAATGGAGTTGGAACAAATTCTTTTGGTAATATAATAGAAAAAGATGGTAATTATGAATGTGCTAGGGAGTGGTATGAGTTCTTACTAACTAAAGATAATGGCAAAGATTGGTTAGAGCAATATCATAAACCTATATTACAATATTTTACAGGAACAAATTATGGTATTTAAAATTAACAGCAACAATGATTCAAACTTGGTTGTTGGTTCTGATTTCAGGGAACACAAATATCGGCGTGAAACATTTATTAGGTTTTATCAATTCCATTTAAAATATAAATCACACCCTGGGGCAGTGTATTATGTCATTCCAGAGTTAATTAAAATACACAATTTAAATATAGAGCAGCAATATTGGTTGGTGTTTTTAAATGGTTGTTGTCAAAATATTATTACATCATGGATTTTGTTTGAGAATTTTAGTGATTTTAACACACTCGATATTGACAAATTTTCTGTTTTTTTCAGAGAAAACTATACTAAGTTTGGTTGGGATACAGATAGGAGATATGTAAAAAATAAATTAGAGAATATGATTCTAAATTATAAAGAAATAATCTCTAAATACGATACTCAACATAATTTTTTCACATCAATGTGCAATACCGACAACCAATTTGATAATTTTGATACAGTATGGAAAACTGTAATTGATAAGTTTTACTTATTCGGGAGACTATCGACATTTTCATATTTAGAATATTTGAAAATAATAGGCTTAAATATTTGCTGTAGTTCATTGTTTTTACATGATTTGAATGGTAGTAAATCACATAGGAATGGTTTGTGCAAGGTATTGGGGCGTGACGATTTAGATTGGCATTCACAATCTAATCCAGATTTTGATGGTAAATATGATAAAGGTATTATTGAAGCATTAACAATTGAAGGTGGTGTACTGTTAAGCGAATGTATTGGTAGGTTCAAGGAAGAAAATTATATTAATGATGTAAATTATTTTACATTAGAATCAACCTTGTGCTGCTACAAATCGTGGTATAGGAAAAATAGACGTTATCCAAATGTGTATAATGATATGTTTCACGATAGAATAAAATATGCTGAAATTAAATGGAATAAACGTTTTGATTTATTCTGGAATATTAGACATAATTGCTTACCTGAGTATTTACTATTTGAATATAACCCAAGATGTAAAGGTGTACACAAGGACAAACAAAATCATTTTAGGAACACGGGTCAAGTTGTAATGTTGAACTTTGAACACGATTGTTTTAAAAATGATTATAATGATACTTATTACAAAACAAACAATCAATCACTTAGGGGATTTGTATGCAAAAAATGATAGCAATAATAGGCGAGCCTGGAACTGGGAAAACATCTTTAATGAAACGGTTAATTGAATCATTGAACGTTGATGTAACCGATATGAAGAAGTATATGAAATTGGTTAAGTACCATGATATTGGTGTTGTTAAAATAGTTGGCGATTACTCTAATCCAACAGAAACATTTTCTGGAACAGACAAGTTGGCTATGAATGTAATGCCAGTATTTAAAGAATTTATAATAGATGATATTAATACAAATTCAACAATTATTTTTGAAGGGGATAGGTTATCGTCATCTAGTTTATTCGAGTATTATTCTAAGATTGCAAACACAACCTTACATATTATATGTTTACAATCAACAGACTTGGAAAAACGGTATTTGGATAGAGGTAGTAACCAAAATCAAACATTCTTAAAGGGTAGAAAAACTAAAATACGCAATATATTAAAATCAAATTTTGCTAATACTATATTAGTAAATAATGACACACCTAGTGACCAATGTGATACATTGAAGTTGATAAATGGAATCATAAATGAGGAAGTTTGAGAGGGTTATTCCAATTACAGATTGGGAAGTATTTACCCCAGAAGGTTGGGTAAATTGTACAAATGTAATGAAAACTGTTCCGTATGAAAAATGGGTTGTTGAGTTTGATTGTGGAGCAAAATTAGAGTGTGCAGATACGCATATAGTAATGTCAGAATACAATTCCGAAGTATTTGTTAAAGACTTAATAATTGGTGATGTGATTAAAACTATTAACGGTACATCAAAAGTAATATCAATTACTAATACAACTGAATACGAGAATATGTATGATGTTGAAGTTGATTCTGAATCACACCAATATTATTCAAATGGAATAGTAAGTCACAATACAACAACAGCAGCAGCCTATTTGTTATATGAGGCAATATTCAATAGTAATAAGTCGATTGGAATATTAGCAAATAAGGGAGCTACTTCCGCAGAAATATTAGACCGTTTATGTAAGATGTTTGAGGAGTTGCCTTGGTTTTTAAAACCTGGAGTTGTAACTTGGAACAAAACAAGTATCACACTGGCGAATGGTTCAAAGTGTTTTAGTGCAGCAACATCATCAAGTTCCATCAGGGGTAAATCAGTTGGAACACTCTACTGTGATGAGTTCGCCCATATTGACAATGATGTTGAATTTTTTGAATCAACCTACCCAGTAATATCATCTGGAAAAACAACTAAGGTGATAATCACGTCTACTCCAAAAGGTATGAATTTGTTTTACAAACTGTGGATTGAATCTGAACAGGGTAGAAATGAGTTTGTTAGGAGTAAATATTTGTGGTATGACCACCCAGAACGCGATGAAGCGTGGAGACAAACAACCGAAAGTAATATTGGGACACAAAATTTCTCACAAGAATATGATTGTTGTTCCGCTAATACCGAAGTTATAATTAAATCCGAAAATTCAATTTGTAACAATATTACATTTGGAGATTTATATCAATTAATTAACAATAGTCAAACTCCAGAATATTGTACTCGCGATTTTGAAATATCAAACAATTTAATATATGATGCTGCTATTAGTTTAGCATTTAATTCAAATTTAACTATTCCAATAGTTGTTGGTAAAAGTATAATTGGATGTGAAATATTAAATAAAATAATTGAATTGTATAATGGAATTACGAGTGATTGCATGGTATTAAAGAGTCCACTAAAACACAGATTGAAGAAATCAGTCGAGTCGCAAAACGGGGTTAAAATATATGTTGAAAGGCTAAACAAACAATCGTTTATAGGAAGAACAATACACTCAATAATAATTGATAGTCATGTTATTGATAAGGTTTCAGTATATCCAACAAATAATAGATTGAATTGCAATGTCATATAACGATATGGAATAATAATGACAACATTAACAAACAACTTACAATTAACAGTTTTAACACCTAATGGGTTTGAACCGTTTATTGGGATTAATAAAATTAACAAAGATAGGCAAATCAAGTTAAGTTTTTCTAATGGAACTAACTTGGTATGTTCTGATAATCATCCATTAGTTACCATTGATGGAATAAAAACGGCAATTGAGTTGGTTATAGGTGATTTTGTTGATACTAATATGGATGGTTGTTTTGTTATTGACAAAGAGCTGATAGATGTTCCAATTGAAATGTATGATTTAATTGATGTTGGAACAGATAGTGTTTATTACACTAATGGAATACTCAGTCACAATTGTAATTTCCTTGGAAGTTCTGGTACATTAATATCAGGTAAGAAATTACAACAATTAACCCACAAACAACCATTAGAAGTTATCAACGATTCTTTATACATTTATGAGCATCCAATTCAAGGTAATTCGTACATTTCAATTATTGATGTTGCTGAGGGAATGGGCAAAGACTATTCTGTAATATCAATAATTGATGTCACTGAGAAGCGATATAAACAAGTTGCTGTTTATAGGAACAATCAAATTGTTCCTTTTATGTTTGCAGATGAATCATATCACATCTCGAAAAAGTATAATGATGCTTATATTGTAATTGAATCCAATAGTGTTGGAACAATAGTAGCAAACATATTGTATTATGAATATGAATATGAAAATATGCTAACATCAAAATCTAAGCAGGGAGATACGATAATAACAGATTCAAGTATTGTTGGAATAAGACAAACTAAAAAGACCAAATTAATAGGATGTAGTACATTAAAAAATCTAATTGAAAGTGATACCTTAGAATTAGTAGATTACAATACAATTACAGAGTTGACTATGTTTATTAAGAAGGGAACTTCCTATGAAGCTGAACGTGGTAAACACGATGATATTGTAATGACCTTAGTTATATTTGCATGGCTAACAAGTCAAGACTATTTTTACGATTTAACAAATTTAGACACTAGAATGTCAATGCGTGAAAATTATTTAAACAATGAAGAATCCAATCATTTAATATTTGGATTCTTCAGCGATGGTACATAATTAAATTGGTTCATTTCCCAAATCTGTTGTTGTAATAACCCCAGTGGCATAATTCACTTTCAAATATCCTTTATGGTCTAATGCTCTAATTGTAGCTTTATTATACTTAATTACAATTGGAACATATCTATGTTTAATAGTATCTTTGATGTGTTGTAGTGTTCTTTTTGTGTGTATGTTAAACTCATTATGACTCCAAGTTGGATTAAGATGAAAGTATCATAAACAATTTCCATATTAATGTCAATCAAAATATGATAATTAATAAATATAAAAATATTAAACATACTTATTAAAGGAGTAGATATGAGTGCTGAAGATAGATTAAGCCCTGGAGTGTCGATACACGAAAACAACTTATCAGGATACGATTCGGCAGTTAGTACAAGTGGTGGAGCTGTTGTAGGTCAGTTTGACTGGGGTCCCGCATTTGATTTAAAAACTGTAACAAAACAACAAGAATTGGTTGGAATATTCAACACACCATCACCTGAAAATACGGTATCGTGGTTTACTGCTGCAAACTTCCTAGACTATTCATCAAATTTAACACTGGTTAGAGTAGTAACAGATTCTTTAAATGCTACTGCATATGGTCCAGGTGTTCAAATACAAAATTCAAGCCATTTCTTTTTAATCCAAGAATCGTTACAAAATTCAAGTGCTGAGTTTGCAGCGATATATCCTGGAAGACGAGGCAATGGTATTCGAGTTAGTATAGCTGACTCACATACTTTCCATAATTGGAAATATAAATCATTGTTTAGTTTCGCTCCAGGAACTAGCGAATACGCTAAAGCAATCGGAGCAACCAATGACGAAGTTCATATCGTTGTTATTGATGAGTTTGGAACATTCTCAAACACTAAAGGTAAAGTCCTTGAATCTTACCAATTTTTAAGCAAATCTATTGATGCTAAAGGCTTAGATAATTCCTTTAGTTTTTATGGCTCAGTAATTAACAAAGACTCAAAATATGTTAGATACTTAGGTAAACCACGAGCATCATATTTTAATCCAGCTGGGTCTATATCTGGAACAGTTACGATAACAAATCCAGGGACAGGTTATACAACAGCTCCAGTAGTATCTTTTATTGGTGGGTCAGGTACTGGTTTAATAGCAACAGCACACTTGGGAACTGAGGTTGGAGTTGATGATACAACAGTTACTTCAATCACTATCACAAATATGGGTTCTGGTTATACATCTGCTCCTACAATTCAATTGACAGGTGGTGGAGGCACTGGAGCAACAGCTACATTAACATATTCAGATAGTAATGTCAGTGTATCATCAATTAGTGTTTCAAATGGTGGAACTGGCTATACTGGAGCAACGATTAATATAGCACCTCCATCTAATTATATTGTTGGAACCAACATACCAATTACTGGTATTCCAGCAACAGCAGAGGCAGTAATTGTAGGTGGAATAATTACAGCAATTACTATCACAAATCCAGGGTCTGGTTATATTGCTGGTTCGACTCCTGTAATAACTATAACTGGAAATGGTACTGGTGCAATTGCAACTGCTGTAATGTCAACGTCTGATTTAAATAATTTCAATAATACGTCTGCGTTGTGGGGAACACCTTGTTTTGACCCAGTTGGTGATGTTCCAGTTAATTTCCAATCATTGTTATCACATTATGATGTTAAATTGTCTAATGGAACAAATGATACAACTATTACAACGGACGATATAATTGCTGGCTGGAATATGTTTAAAGATGCTGATAAAGTATCAGCAAGTTTGATGATATTGGGTGATGCAAACCATTTAGTTATTCAACACGTTATTGATAATATTTGTGAAGTTAGAAAAGATTGTATTGCATTTTTTAGTCCAAGTTTGGACGAATGTCGTGGATTAGACCAATTAGATGCGAAACTGGCAATTATAGCAAAACGTAACTTGATTAATAGGTCATCTAGTTATGCTGTAATGGATTCAGGTTGGAAATTACAATTCAATAAATGGACTGGTCAATCTACATGGACTCCATTAAATGCCGATGTTGCTGGTTTATGTGCATTAGTCGATAAAGACTTTGATTCATGGTGGTCTCCAGCTGGATTTAATAGGGGTCAAATTAAAAATGTTATTAGTTTAGCTTATAATCCAAGTAAAGAATCTAGGGATGGTTTGTACCCAAACAACATTAACCCAGTAGTTTCATTTAAAGGTGAAGGTACTATATTATTTGGTGATAAAACATTACAAGCTAAAGCGAGTGCATTTCAATGGATTAATGTTAGACGTTTATTCATTGCATTAGAATTGACTATTTCAAAAGGTGCGAATTACCAATTATTTGAGTTTAATGATAGATTTTCAAGAACTCAATTTGTTGGTATTGTAGAACCATTCTTACGAGAAGTTCAAGGTAGACGTGGAATTTATGAATATAAAATAATTTGTGATGAAAGCAATAATACTCCAGAAGTTGTCGATACAGGTGAATTTATTGCTACTATCTTGATTAAACCAACTAGAAGTATTAATTACATAACACTAAACTTTGTTGCTACGAAGTCAGGTATTTCGTTTGATGAAGTCGCTTAATTAAATTTAACGTTTAAGGAACGTTGATTAATCGTTCCTTAATCAAAATAAAGGAGTAAACATGGCTACTGTAACACAAAGTCCACGAGTTGCGGATTTCGTATCAAACTTCAAAGGTGGTGGAGCTAGACCAAACCGATATGAAGTGATTTTAACATTTCCACAAAAGGTAAACTCGGCATACGCACCAACAAAATTAGGTTTTACTTGTAAAGCCACTAGCATTCCTAGTAGTACAATGGAAGCAGTAACTGTTCCATATATGGGACGTGAAGTAAAAGTTGCAGGTGATAGGACTTGGGAAGATTGGACTATAACTGTTATCAATGATACCGATTTTATTGTTAGAGATACATTTGAAAAGTGGATGGATAGAATTAATGGACATGAAAGTAATATTGCGATTCCAGGTTGGATGAATCCATCTAATTATTATTCAACTGCTGCTGTATCACAAACAGACCGTGAGGGGAATATAGTTAAAACCTACACAGTTGAACAAATATTTCCAACTAGCTTAGGTTCAATTGAATTGGGATATGAAAACAACAACTCAGTTGAAGAATTTGAGGTGTCATTCGCATTTAACTGGTGGAAAACTACTACTACAACTTAATTCAAAATTAAACCATAAATAGATGTAATATACATTGGAGATTAATTTATGGAATTGTTTGGTTGGGTATTTAATAAAAAAGATACAAAAAAAGAAATATTAAAAACATTTCAATTAGAAAATGACCCGTCCACTGAAATGGTTGGAGCAGCTGGGAATGGTATAGTAGCTCAAGATTATAATTTAGTTACTATACCAGAGTCAGAAGTCGAATTAATTAACACTTATCGCAATATGGCTAGAATGGCTGATGTCGATTTAGCATTAACTGAAATAAGAAATGAAGTGTTTATCTTTGATGTTGTTGGAAAACGAGCATTTGATATTATGTTCTTACCAGATTGTGACATATCAACCACTATACAAGATAAAATAAAAACTGAATTTGTTAATTTATATAATATAATTGATTTTCATAATACTGGAATTAATTTGTTCATGGATTGGTATATTGATGGTAGATTGTTTATCTATAAAATACTTGACCAAGATAACCCTAAATCTGGAATAAGAAAGATAATTCCAATAGACCCATTAAAAATTAAAAAGATTAGGGAAGTTCCACAACCAGACGCAAATGGTACTGTAGATATTAACAAAATAATTGAGTATTTTGTTTATGTTGAAAGGTATGATGATATTAACACATTATCGAAAGTTCAATTGGGTTCTGGATTAAAAATATCAGCAGATTCCATGTCATATTGTGATAGTGGTCTGTATAATAAAAAAACAAGAGATGTAATCGGATACTTATATAAAGCAATTGGTCCATATAATAATTTAAAGCTAATGGAAGATAGTCTTGTTATATATCGAGTAGCTCGCGCTCCAGAACGTAGAATTATATACGTTGATGTTGGTAATTTACCAAAAAACAAAGCCGAGCAATACGTTCACGATATGATGAATCGTTTTAAAACCAAGTTAGTTTATGATAGTAAAACTGGAAACATAGTTGATAGAAAAAATATATTAAGCATGGTTGAAGACTTTTGGCTTCCCAGACGTGATGGTAAGGGAACTGAAATCGAAACATTACCTGGAGGCGAAAACCTTGGAGTAACAGAAGATGTCGAGTATTTTAAAGATAAGTTTTTTAAATCGTTAAGTGTTCCGTTTAATCGTTTTTCTAGGGATGGCGCAATCCCATTTATGTTTGGTCGTTCAGTTGAAATTGATAGGGATGAATATAGATTTAAAAAGTCTATTGATAGATTGAGACAACGGTTTGTTAATGGAATCATTGGTGATTTATTAAAAAGCCAATTGTTACTAAAAAATATAATAACTGAAAATGATTGGAATACTATGAAGAATCAAATTCAGTGGATATATGCTGAAGATAATAATTTTGTTGAATATAAAGAAGCAGAGATATTAGCAAATCGAGTTGGATTGATTGATAGTATGGATCCATACGTTGGTAAGTATTTTGATTATAAATGGATATTACAAACAGTTTTAAAATACACAGATAAACAAATTGAAGACATGACCAAACAAAAAGAAGAAGCTGATGCAATTGCTGCTGAAGCTGAATTATAATTTTATAAATATATTAATGATTAATATTACACTGGAGACAATATGTTACTACAATTTAAAGATTATGTTAAAAAACATTTAAGAGAAAATAACTCTATTGAATTTAACAGCACTATCCGAGGTGAATTGGAAAAAAGATTGGTTCGCAAAGCTCGAACAATAACAGAGGGGTCAGTTTATACCGATGAAGAAATGGAAGTTGTTACTAGAATACAAGTTGCAGCTAGAGGTTTCGGTTCAGATTCTGGTTCATATGTAGATGGAATAATTGAATTACATTTGAGGAATAAACAAGCTGCTTTTGATTTTGCAGATTATCTTGATTCCGATGATGATGTTTATGATTATGAATTGAGAGCAACTTATAATGATAGACTTAAAGGATATTCAACTGAAGTCGATATTGATGACATTGATGATGATGGTAATTATACATTTACTTTTGACATTGAATTAAACCCAGATATAACTGGAGTTATAGATGAAACTGAATATGATAATTACACAGTAGATTTGTTTCCATACGATGATGGCTCTTTTGATATGGGCGCACAAGTCGATAATATGGAATGGAAAGATTGGATGGGTGAATCTTATCACCTAGACGAAAAGATTAGTCGTCATTTAGGTGCAGGTGGAAAGGTCATAAAACGATTAGAACACGGTAAAAACCAAAAGGTCGTAAATGGCAAGTTAGCAACTAAAACTGGAGCAGATAAAATGGCTTCCAGATTAGCATCTAAAAAAATGCAAAGATTGGCTGCTAGCAAAAGTTCATCTGAGAAACATCGTTCCGCTATGAAAGCATCAAAAACTCGTAAAAAGGGCGCAAAAATGGGATTGTACCGTTAAGGAATTTACATGAAATTACTAAGAGAATCTACTGAATTAGACTCAACTAACATACTAATTGAAGAAAATGAAGTTGGATTAAAACGATATTATATTGGGGGAATATTCTTACAATCTAATATTAAAAATCGGAATGGTAGATTATATCCAAAAGATATAATGAAAAATGAAGTTCAGAGATACATCAAAGAGTTTGTAAATACCAATAGAGCTTGTGGGGAATTGGAACATCCTGATTCCCCAGTTGTTTCTTATAAAAACGCATCACACAAAATTATTAGTTTAATAGAAGATGGTGATAATTATATAGGGAAAGCTTTAATTTTAGATACACCCAATGGTTTAATTGTTCAAGGATTGCTGAAAGATAATGTACAAATTGGAGTATCATCAAGAGGCTTGGGTTCATTATCTGAAAAAAATGGTGTTAAAGTTGTATGTGATGATTTTTTCCTAGTTACAGCAGCTGATATTGTTTCAGACCCATCTGCTCCAGACGCTTTAGTTTCTGGTCTAATGGAAAATAAAGAATGGTATTGGAATAATGGTTCGTTAATAGAACACGAATCTGAAATCAAAAAAACTATAAATACCATGAGTAGAAATAATCAATTAAACACCGAAGGTTTAAGACAAATCTTTGATTATGTTTTAACAAATATTAAATAAGGGGTATGTAAATGAGTATAACAAAGGAACAAGTATCTCAACTTTTAGGTGAGAACAATCTTTCAGATGATGTTCTTGTTAATTTAAGGTTAATGGTAGAATCCGCTATAACTGAACGTGTTGCCGAAAAACAATCCATTTATAAGGAAACTATACACAATTTAACAGAGGAAGTTGAACGATTAAAGAAAATAGGTGAATCCTATGGAGATTATGTTAAAAATGGATATGATTCCAAGTTAAATGGTTTAGAAAGCAATATTTCTGAATATAGTGATTATGCGTTATCGGAACACACTAAATTGACCGAACAAGCAAATGCTTATGGAAAATATGTTGAGAAAACAATATCAGAAAAGGCAGAAGCGTATGGACAATACTTAAGTTCTGAATATGAAGCTGAAAAACAAAAGTTATCAGAAGCTGCTGAATCTTATGGTGAATATGTACTTGAAAGCTTGACTGACGAAGTTGACCAATATTTGGATTATGTTGTTTCTCATTTCATTTCTGAAAACATGGAAGCTATGGTTGAATCAGTTGATTATAGAAATATGAAATCTGTATTTGCTGATATACAAGAAACCTTTTCAAGACATTTATTTCAATTGAATCCAGATAATACTGTCAATGATGTAAAACACAAATTAGGTGAAAGTATTACAGAGCATAATAAAGTATTACTTGAAATGGCAAATATAAAACGTAAAAACTCTGAATTAAATAGAAAGTTGGTTTTGGAACAAACAACTCGAAATTTAACTGACACACAAAAAGAAAAAATTGAAAGTCTAGTTGAAAATATGAGATTCTCAAATGATTCTGAATATAAGCGTGGTGTTGAATTGATGATTGAAGAAGTTGTTTCACCTCCAACAAGAACAGTTGCCAAAGCTAACACTAACACTAACAAACGTTTAATCAATGAATCCAATACAGAAACTATAATCAAAATGGCTTTGTTTGATGAAGTAAATACTACACCTACCAATAACACTGGTTCGGAACATGACAAAATGAACAGATATATTAATTGTTTTAAGTAAATCCAAATTCAATTAAATTATAAATATAACAATTAAAAACTTTTAGGAGATTTAACAAATGAGTTCACAATTAGTTGAAAAATGGGATAGACTTTTAAACACTGAAAAGGCTGCTCCTATTTTAGATGAACATAGAAGAAAAGTAACAGCACAATTATTAGAAAATCAAGAACGATTTTTGAATGAAGTGTCAAACGTATCTAACACTGGAAACGTAGACCAATGGAATCCTATTCTTATCTCATTGGTAAGACGGATGGCTCCAAAACTAATTGCTTATGATGTTTGTGGTGTACAACCAATGACTGGTCCAACTGGTTTAGTGTTTGCTATGCGAGCTAGATACACAAATAAAACTGGTGCTGAAGCATTGTTCCAAGAAACCGATTCTGCTTTCTCTGGAGCAGGTACACAAGTTGGTACAGACCCATACGACCCATTGTATTCAACAGGAACTGGTAAAGTTACAGCAGATGGCGAAGCAGATGCTTGGAATAGTATGTCAATGACAATCGAGAAAACCTCGGTTACAGCACAAACTAGACAATTAAGAGCTGACTACTCAATGGAGTTAGCACAAGATTTAAGAGCTTTACATGGTTTAGATGCCGAAAATGAATTAAGCAATATTTTATCCACTGAAATTATCGCTGAAAATAACAGAGAAGTTATCCGTAAAATCTATTCTGTTGCTAAACCTGGAGCGCAATGGACAGGTGTTCCTGGTACATTTAACCTCCAAGCTGATTCAGATGGTAGATGGTCTTTAGAACGGTATAAAGGGCTATTGTTTGCTATTGAACGCGATGCTAATGCTATCGCAGCAGAAACCAGACGTGGTAAAGGTAATATCTTAATTACTGGTGCTGATATTGCATCTGCTCTAGTTATGGCTGGATTGTTAGATTATAACCCTAACCTCCAAGCTAATACTGCACTAGAAGTCGATGTTACTGGTACTACTTATGCTGGTCAAATGGGTCGGTATAAAGTATATGTGGATCCATATTTAGGCTCAGATTCATACGTTGTTGGCTATAAAGGCTCAAATGCTTATGACGCAGGTGTGTTCTATTGTCCTTATGTTCCATTGCAAATGGTTAGAGCTACTAGCGTGGATTCGTTCCAACCTGCTATCGGTTTCAAAACCCGTTACGGGATTATCGCTAATCCATTCACTAGCTTAAGTGCTAATCAAAACGTATATTATCGGAAAATAAAAGTTTCAAATCTTTTATAGAATTGTTGTTGTAAATCAATAACTTACAAGCCTGTAAAGTTTTTCGTCTTTACAGGCTTATTTTTGTGTTATAATTACGGTATAGTCACTAAACTAAAACGGAAGTTATTAATGGAAGACATACAAACCATTCTAAGTTCAAAAAAACACAATTCACATTATCTTAATAGATATATCAAATTAATAAATCATTGTAAAATTGCTAACGAATCGTTAAATGTAAATGATTACGTTGAATATCATCACATTTGCCCTAAAGCAAAAGACTTATTTCCACAATATTCCAATTTCAATTTGCATAGTTGGAATAAAGTTAAACTAACATCAAGACAACACATTATAGCTCACATATTGTTACACAAAACATATAAAGGTTCACAAACTAATGCGTTATTTTGTATGCTATATAATTTCAATTCTAATACCAATTCAAGACTATCATATAGATTAATCCCTACTTGTGTCCAAATAAGATACCTAGCTAGTATTAGAGTTCCACTAAAAAAATATCATTCACAATTCCATAAGAATAAGTCAACTTATAAAGACGAGCTTGGTAATCGTTTTTATTTACAAACAGATAGTCCGTTAATTAAAAAACTAAATTTAGTTGGAAATAATATGGGATATAAAATGTCCAATGAATCCAAACAATTAATGAGCAACGCTAAAGATAATCTAAAAAAGATTAAATTGTACTTTCTTGATATTGATAAGAAGTTTGTAATTAATGAAATAGATTTAAACGAATATTTAGCACAAGGGTGGATGCCATATTTGGACTCAGAAAGCCGTGAATACCGATTTGTAATAGAAAAAAAGAAACACTCACAAGCAATGTCAGGAAAACAATTTTATTATCACCCAGATGGAATTACACCTTATGGTTGGACTACTACTGATAATCCAGATGTCAAGCTATTAAACCTTGGAGCTAAAAAAACTGAGGCTTTAACTAGAATGTACATTGAGAATGCCATTAAAGCTAAACAGGCTAACATTGGGTCAAAATCTTACAATAATGGGATTATCACTAAGAAATTTAAAGAACATCCTGGAGATGGTTGGAATGAGGGTGGATTAGAAAGGAATGTTAATTCGGATTTAAAACGTAAAGCAGGTGAAATGGTTTATTGGAACGATGGAATTAAAAACTATTTTATTTCGGTTGATGACGTACCAGAATCACATTGGATTAAAGGAATGAAACCAAGATTAAAGAAAAATAAACCGAATGCTGCTAAAAAAGAATTTTGGAATGATGGTATTAAAACATATTCTATTGATAGGAATAAAGTGGAACCAGAGTTACATTGGATAAGAGGTATGATTCCAAGATGTGATTAATGGATAAACATCGTGAAAAGTTGTTAATAAAGATATTACAGAACTTAGCTCGCTAGAATATACGTTGAGTATGGAATCGCAATATTTACGACAATATGATTCTTTTGATGATTGTATGCGAACTATGAAAATATTAATTCGCACATATTCAAAAAACCTAGAATATTTAAAGTGTTAATTGTAGATTCAAAATTTATTGAGCGTATAATGAACTTGGATGTTTTTATATTGGAATAGGTATTTTGTGTAAATACCACAGACTTGTCTAATAACACATTGCATGGTTACAATAAACCAATCCGATTATTAGTTTAATACATATTACTGATTGTGAGCTTACTATGGAATATAACTCACAACCAATTAGATTAATTCATAAGTTGTCATTGAGTACCCGTCTGAGGCTACGTTGTTTACAGCATTGTTGAGGTTTGTGATTAATGTACCTATTGTTTTTGGTTTAACATTAATCTTTTTATTTCCACGTTCATGTCCATAACTTCTACCCGTTTCTAGTGTATAGCTATAATACTCTATCAGTTCGGCAAGTGTACCCTCTTGTGTATATTCACGGTCTGGACTGTTGCTTATTCTCGATGTTGTAACTTTTTTAATTGTGTGAATTTTTATTTTTGACATGATTTATCCTGTAAGAATAGTTAAATTTTAGATTGCGATGCCTTTCTTAAATTTGATGGAAGCGATATACCAATTGATATAATACAATCATAATATCCACCAAAGCCAACCTCACATGATGGTACAACCACAATTTTACCTCCAGACACCAATAATAAATCACCATTTTCGGTCATACAATCTGGTCGAGGAGTATTTAACTCATCTTTGTATATGTGAGGATGGTTGTGGATAGCTGCAAAATCATCATAGGCTTTTATCCTGCGTACATTTTCATTAGCTTCATCTAAAGATTTTGATTGGTCAATTTCCAATGTTTCTATTGGAAATTCTGATTGGTCATCACCATCGTGTCCTTGTTCAACTGCTACAATAATTTCATACATGATTAAAGCCCTTTGTTGTTATTGTGTGCAATTTACACCTACAAGCTACTCAAGTCAACATAATATTGAAATGATTTAATATAAATAATAGTTTTTAGGTTAGTATGATGAAGACATTTAATCAGTTTATATTAACACAACAACACAAATTGGATGAAATGTCGTTCAGTCTTGGTGTGGAAATGGATTTTACCATTACATCAGCAGGTAATAACACCTATTACAAATGTTACATTGGTGATATACCACTAAAGATAACCTTCCGTTTTTTCAAAAAATACAAAGATTATCATATGGATGCACCAGTTTCCACTGAAAATATGGTGGATGTACCAGTTTTCATTGAAAATATGGTGGATGTTACGTTTAAGCGAGATGACCAAGAAGGGTGGGGTATTATTCCAAGTGGTGGTGCTGCTATTACAATATTTTCAGTCGTACTAGAGGCATTAAGACAATACTTAAAAGGTAATTCACAAGTTGAAACTATTGAGTTTTCAGCCGACTTTAGTGAACCTAGCAGAGTAAAATTGTATGATAGGTTTTTTAAACAGGCAGAAAAATATTTAACTGGATTCACTAATAAGAGAATAATTAACAGTCACTCGGCTAAATGGTATTTCCTTTCCAAGTAACATTCGTAAAACAAATGTGGACAATAAAATGTTAAAGTTTAAAGATTATATTTCCGAGGTAACATTAACCAGATACAACCTGAATGGTTTTAAGTTTAAAAGATATGTTAAGTATGGACATATAAATTATGATATTCCATTGAATGGGAATATCATAATCCAAGTTAAGTTTTTTGGCATGGATATAAATTTACTTAACGACATATTTAATAAACGATTTTCGGATAATGAACGTGTTTGTGGAGTTGAATTTTCAACAAATGGTGAATACGAAATCACCAACAGCAATAATAGCGAATATATTATCCTTTCATTAGTTACCCAAGTAATTTCAATTGAATCAAAAAACCACGATTATATTGTTTTTTCGGCTGATGCAGATGAACCATCCAGGGTGAAATTATATGACAGAATATATAAAAACATCACAAAATTTAGTCGCAACTTAAACTCAGTAGAAAAAACTTTCAATTATAATGAATATTATCTGTTGAAATGTAACTAAACATAAATAATTATTTTTGAGTTGATATTACCGTTCAATGAATATTTGAAAGAAATGAAATTCAAATGACATAAAATTTTCTATCGAAATTAAGAGTAGCGATTCTACCCTATATTCTTACGATGATGGAGAATACACAATTCGAGTATCTTTTATTTTCCATGAAAAATCTAAAAAGTTTCAGATACAACTACTTGCATATATCATTTGATAGAACCGATAAAGATGGAAAATTCACAGCAAAATTGTTACCATCAGGCACAGATTCAATTTACATATTTTCAATTGTATTTGATGCAATCAGACAATATTTGAAATCTAATGGCAATGTTAATCATGTTGGATTATGTGCTGCTAATAATGAACCTAGTCGGGTAAAGTTATATAGTAGATTGTCAAATAGTGCTAGTAAATTTATACCTGGACTGAAATTAGATAAGGTTGTTGATGACAATGAAGATACATATTATTTTTTAACACCGAATTAACTATGCTAACATTTAACACATTCTTAAAAGAAAAGAAAATTGAGATTCCAAAGTCAAATAAGCCAATAACAGGAGTCTTCAATAATCCTAATATGGAAGTATTAGGAACAGGCATACAATCAACTGTATATTCAATGAAGTCGCAACCTAGCTCGGTTTTAAAAGTTGTTAATGTTGTTGGAGATAATGACCCATCAATTCAGTTTCTACGATTGTGTTCTAACCATCAAGATAATCCATATTTTCCAATAGTGCGTGGATTTAAACTATATGACCGTGCTGAATTATCAGCAGAAGATGTTATATTCCTACAACAAAACTTAGAATATAAACAATATAAGGGCAAACAAATATTATTAATTTCAATGGAAAAACTAAACAGTATTAAGGATTTTGAACCAGAACGAGTTTTGAAGATGTTACAAGTTTTAGGGTTGGTTCCAACTGATATTGAATTTGAAGATTATTATGACCCAATAAAAACAATGTGGAATAGATTTAAAGATTCAAATTATAGACAATTAATGATGACTAATACTCCAGACCCAAAATTAAAAAATGCACTTAGATTGTTAGAGCCATTGTTCAAAAAGTTTAAACCAGATGTACATGGAAATAATATTATGATGCGATACAATGGCTCTAAAATTCATTTAGTGTTTACTGACCCAATATGGACTATGAAATGATTAGTGAAACAGAATTAAATAATTCAATAACATCTTCCTCGGTTTGTAATGTTTTCTTTATAGCTGCTTCATTAATTGGGGCTATCAAAACAACATACGCTCCATATATATGCTGAATACATATCCAAACCTTATCGTGTAAAACTTCTATATTTGAGTCACCATAATAGTAATCATTACAATCCCAATCTGGAATTAATTGTAATGTTTCTTGTAAATATTTTGTTATTTGTTTCATAGCTTAGTCCAATTTAAAATCAACTATCGTATCGTTGTGTAGTTCTTTTTCAAGTATCGATATGCTCCCATCTTTATTATACACTGATGTTCCAAAATCAAGCAATTTAGTTACCTTTGCATTTCCAATACCAATAAATTTTATAAACACAACATTACCCAAAGTATTATCATCATATAAGTCCCATACTGATACAAAAACGTCTAAATCTGGTATATATCCTAAATACACATCAGCCATATTGTTCGTCTGTAGCTGCTGGATTTAAGTGTTTAATAGCACCAAGATAAATCGAATCGAAAAATCCAATCCCATTATATGTTAAATTGTCAGACCTAAGTTTGGCATTAGCTTTTTACTGACAGTGATTTCAAATGGTTAGTGATATGATATATCTCCAATTAAATGAATAAATGTTTCTTTAAAAACTGTTTCCAAGCCTTTAATACGTTTTTATTAGTTGTGTATGGTGCAACCCAATAACCATTATGGTTAGCAGTATAAACAGCAATATTTGTATTATCCCAAGCAATTTCAAGCTCAATTGAAGTTCCCATAATTGGAGACTCTGAAAATGCAATTGAACATTGTCTTCCAAAATAACTTCCATCTCTAATAGCATCAATATCAACTGCATAATAACTAGCATCATTATTAAACAGCTCAATTAACTCGTTATCTATTGCTGGACTATTATGTGGTTTGTTTGGATATGCTAATGAATCGTGACATTTAATCAATCTGTCTAGTGCTTGTAAAGTTGTACTCATATTCTTCTCACAGTTGGTGTAACTAATGCGTGGTATTATAATAGGTTTAAAAAACGTTGTCAAAACATATTTTTATTTTAGTTCTAAGCAACGTTTTGTTGTTGGACACACTATGACAGTATTATTCACATATCGTTTAACTCCAGTGATTGTCGGTGTGTCCAAGCTATTATAACAACACAATATGTCATTTTTTCAACAATTGCAATCGTGTCATCATTGCATCTGCTCTAATAAAAATAGGGTCTTTGCTATCTAATTTATCCAACAGTTGGTTACGAACTTCTTGAGCTTCTTCAAATAATTTTTTATTCAGTAAAGAAAAATAGTTATCGGATAGTTTTTGAATATCATCAGGACGCTTAGTAATGTCCATAATTTCAGCCAAAATATCACTGGAATCTCGACCAATCGGATTACTGGATGGTTGATGTAATTTATTACCCTTTAAGATAAATATATCGTTTTTATGAACACTGCTTAACAATTGTGGCGAATGTGTCGTAACAATAAATTGAATATTGGGAAACGTTCTTTTAAAACCAGAAACCACTGCTCGTTGCCATTTGGGATGCAAGTGTGTATCAATTCCATCAATTAAAACAACACCTTCTGTTTCTGTAACAGCATTGATGCCTAAGTGAGGGTTTAATTTAATTGCACGATAAGCAATATCAGCTACAATGCGAATAATGTGTTTATAACTATCACTTAACATTCTAAAAGATGTCCAACCAACATTGTCTAATTGTCCAACAATATCATCTTCTTTCCAATTATAATGAATGTTTTTCCATTCAGGAATCATACTACTAATAGCATTAGTAAAGGCTTTATATAAGCCATCATCTTTATTAAATTTTAATTTAGAATCTTCAAATGTTTTAAACCAACTTAAAAATTTATAAGATACAACCTCTGGAAATAAACAATCATCGTAACCTATTAAGCGTGATGTCATTTTTGCATATGCGACTTCTTTGTTTTTGTGTTCAAATGTAGTATTATAATAAGCCATTAATGGCAAATTAACTCCAACTCCAAACCTAACTTGTTTAGTCAACTCTTTTGCTTTGTCAATTAACTTTTTTGCATTAATATAGCTTGGATTACCACTCTCTTTAGTCGATTGTAAGTAATAACAATAATCTTCACCCAATAGCGACAACTGGACAGTTGTTCTAAGTGGCAATTGAACTACAAAAACATCTTTGTTGTGAATCTGTCTTTTCTCAGTTGTTTTTAATGGTCGTTTTGGAGTTCCATCAATCCCAGTTAAAAAAGCCCCCAATACAAAAGACAACGCATCTAATATTGTTGTTTTACCAGTTCCATTATCACCAATTAAAACTGTCATACTGGAATTAAATTTAATTGTAGCATTTTCAATACATTTGAAATTTTGAATTTCAAGTTTATTAATTTTCATAATTATTGTTCCGTCTATTATCTAACTTTCCACTATAATAATAGTTACCGTTAGATAAATTATGTTTTAAATATACCACATAAAATTTCGATATTAATTCATCTAGTGTAAGTGTTACTACATTGTAATGTACATTCTGTTTGGTAAATAATGGTTCACATTTGAATTTATAACAATACTCCGTTGGGAATCTAAATTCAAAAACACCATCTGATACTTCTCTATCTGGATTAACCATAGCATAATCCCATGGAATCAATGTTTTAACACAGTCCAATCTGCCTTTTAAGTTTATCTCCATTGGACCAAATACAGTCTTATTACTACATTTAACTCGAATTGGTTGAAAATTAAGTCTAATTGATTTACCTGTAGACATATATTCCAATAATTCAGGTATGTTTTCAGTATCAAATTCAACTTCCTCTACGGAAGTACAAACGTGAAAAACTGGTGAAAATTGCATTTGGTGTGATAATTCAGTCCAATTATCATCAATAGTATCTGATATGTACAACAGTTGTGTTAGTGATGTTGTCTCGTAGAAATAGTCAAAAAAGTCAAGACCAAGTTTAACTCTATCCCTAGAATTATCAATCCTAGTTGTGTCATAAAACCTATGTGTATTATAATCGCTACCAATATACACATATTGTTTTTTGTTTTTAAACGTGTATGTGTGTCCAATAATCAAATCTGTTTTTTTGAACTTTTTACCACTCGTTACAACCATAGTATCTAACATAGCATCTCGGTATTCAATTGAATCTACTGGTAATAATACTAATTGCTGTCTATTCCACGAATAAACAAATTCACCTTCCAATTCTTTATGGATACTATTGGAGCTTCCCAATATAATCAATAAATTATCAACCGATATTTCAAATTCAAAACCTCTTGGGTCATAAACCCTAACCCAATCTTGTCTTGCATTCCACGAGCGTCCACCACCAACTGCCTTACCTAATTTAAACCCAGTGGTTGGAACATTTTGAATATCCATCGGGTGTATATCTTTATTTCTCCATTTTTCCCACCCATTAGGAACTGTTTTTCTATTGTCCATGTGTATGATGTAACCTAGCTTTCCATTATATGATTCACCATCATTTCTATAACCAATTCTTAATTGACTTGGAATGTATAACATAACCTATATCTCCCACCTAAATAAAAAATCAAACTCTTTTGCCGTTTTGGACTTCAGTGTCACACCAACATAATTGTCCATCTGAGAATTAGAAATTTCATACACGTCTCCATCGTTAATGTCAACATCAACACCTATATGCTTTTTATAATAATTAATTGCACTATCTAATGTGTATGCAGCTATAGCAATATCTATCACCCTAAACAACTTTAATTCTGGGATTATATCAAAATGGGTATCGTAAAAACTTAACCCAAAATGCTGCTCTTTAAGCACATCATTTAACACACTACACTCTTTTTTTAAATCGCACATTTCAAGCTCCATTCTGTCAATTAAAGCCATTTCCAATGGAAATGTTTAACACATTAATTAATTAGCTGTAAATCATACCCAATACTAATTAACTCTTTTTTGAGTTGACTATATTGTGCAACAGTGGCATCAACTAATTCATATAACCAACATCTAGCTGCTGCACTATGTTGACCGATGTGCATATAACTGAGAATTGTATTGCCACTTTCACGAATATCTGGAAACAATGCAATTACATTACCTTCAAGAATTTTAAATACAACTTTAGTTTTCATTATACTTCCTCAGTTTTTCGTTTAATGAAACGCTTTAATGATAGTTTTGGAGCATATTTGCATCGTGTCATTTTAGTATTGATGTTAATGCCAGTTTTTTTGATAAAATCATCCACATCACTTTGAGATGCAAAACGTATTAATATTTTTCTAGTAGTCATTTAATTTATTTCCACCAATTTCATTCCATAGTTATTGTCACTGATATTTGGAACAAAGTCAATATTTGTTTTTAATCTGTTGCCTCTAAATTTGGAATAATCAACGATGTGATGCCACCGATTGAATTTCCACACCACGTCTGTGATGTCTGGGTAAACATCTTTTAGCATTTGTGATTTCGGTTTAGTCCCTTCTTTTGAATAGAACTCATCTGTGTTTCCACCTTTAATCGATTGAGTTTTGACTTTACCACTCAAAAACGCATAATATTGGAACGTACAATTCCCAGATGCTAAAATATCTAACGATAAAATCGTGTCTTCATTATATCTACCACGCCATCTAAATGGAATATCATTTAGAATCAAGTTTGTAGAGTAAATTCTAGTATTAATTGAAAATGGAGAACGGATTTTATTTGGAAGAACAAAAAAACGATAGTGTGGACCAGACATATAAACGTTTTCATAACTATCAGCATGGTCTTCCATTGCTCTAAATATCGCACTATCTGAAACAATAACACGTTTGCTATTATTAAGTCGATAAAAATTTTGAACATTATCATCACAGACCCAATGTCGTTTATGTCCCATTGAAATTGAATGTTCCCATGCAAAGTTTCTTGCTGGTCCTGGTCCCTTTGATTTTGTTGACCCTAAATCGTCCAATGTTTCATATTCATCAAAATAGCTTTGTGGAATAACCAATACTGTTACAAAATCTGGATTACATACTTTAAGATATAAATCATATTCAGATTCTTCAACCACTATATAATGCTTAATACCCATTTTGATTAGAGTGTCGGATGTTAATCTGTTTTTATGTCGTCCCTTAGATGGAATATAAATTGGATATTTCATAGAATTTTCTGGTTCACGATTTGAAACATATCTAACTTTTGAAAAATCACCGATATTTAATTTAGGATGCCATATTGATTTTGTTCCAGGGTGGATTGTTTGTCCTATAGTATTGGCAAATGTTTGTACATCATCTTGTGATTCAAACTCAAATGATATAGCACAATACACAGTTGATGGTTTTATTTTGAAATCTGGCATATTTTTCCAATGGTCTTCAGGGCAATCAATCGAAATATACCTTTTGTCAGCCCACACTTCGTTGCCATGTAAGTTTTTTACCGTTTTTCTTATCATTCAGTAACCTCCGTTTAAAATTTTAGAATTAACGAAATATACTACGAAGTTAATTTTGTGTCAATCATAGGCTTAACTCTTCTATTGGAATGTTCCTATCAAACTTGACAACATCAAACCACAATTGTTCGTTGTTGATTGTTATAGATAAATGTAATTTATTATAAGCAGCAATTGCTTTTTTAAGCATTTTTTCATGTGTTGATTTGATTATTACCAATTTAATTTTCATACCCTTTCCCATCGTAGTGCAATATGCACTATGACAAACTCCATTGATTTGCATTTTTAATACACAATTAGTTGTTTTGTATAACATGGTTTAGTACACCTCTACCTAAAATATTACAATTGATAAATAATTATATTTAAGGAACATTAATATGTCAATTAAACACATTAGTTTTAATGCCTACACAAAAATGACCGAATCAGTACAAATGAAGTATTGTTTCTATATGACCAATACATTATTTAAAAATTCTAAATCTGAATTAGGTGATTATGGAGTAGACTTATCATCAGCAAAAATCGAATATGTTGATGAACGTGATACCGTTGCAGTAACAATCATATCATCAGAACCAGATGATATGGCTGTTATTAACACAATTTTAATTAAAAAAGTTGGATATATTAATGCTGTCGTAGTTAAAACGTCAGCCAAATTACCTCACGAAACTGGTGAGTCTATCTATCCTAAAAGACGATAGTTATGACAACACGCTCTAATGGCTTGAATATCGCAATTAGAGCGTGTATCATATCAACTATAAATATAGTCATTAACAGGAACTATTTGTTTTGTTTCCATATCAAAAACAGTTTCAACACTTGAAGTAATAATTGTGTTGTGAGTAATAATTAACATATCAACATTGTGTTTTTTTATGATTCCAGGAATCATAACACTTGCCAATTTGAATTGTTTTTTAATGGACATACCACTTTCTGGTTCGTCCAATATCAACAAAATCTTAGCGAGTTTATTAATAGCTCTAAAATTGTCAAGTTGTTGTAATAGTTTACCCAACATATGTAGACTACATTCTCCATGTGACTTATCTTTAACAGCATATCCACCATTCATCAAAAACTCAACAGCATCGTATGCGTTGTTTGATGCTAATGGATTATCTAGGTGAAAATCAATAACAAAGCAATAATCATAATCAGTTTTTACATCAAACGATTTAGATAAGGTTACAATGTCATAGTTATTTAAGCTATTCCCAACACCTTTTGCTTTATCGAGTGACATGAAATGTCCTCTAATAGCATTTGTGATAGTTGATTTCCCGCTACCATTTTCACCAACCATAACACTGCAACCATTATCAAACTGGAATTTAAACTCATCTCCAACTTTAAAATTCCTAACATCCGCATTCACTGTAATTTCTAACATAATAACCTACCTAATTAAACAATTTGCACATTGTAACACAACACAAATATAAATGCTAGCAATATAAATACCTGAATTTAATAAGGTATATTGTATGCTAACATTTGAGATGTTCCTAGAACAATATGAATATGACCAAGATTTTGCGTCATATTCTGAAGCGATTAGATTGCTTGAGATGGAAAACGGTAAACTTTTAACTGAGTTTGAGCTTGTTAAATTGACGGACGCGATTAAAGAAAAATATTGGTTTTTTGTAGAATTGGCACAGATTTCCAAGACTCGTGTTCAAGATTTATTAGTTGCCTGTAAAAACAAAAAAATATTTGAGTTTTTTAGGGAAATCAAATTTAGTCTTGGTATGTTATACAGTAAATTAAAAGCTGGATTCCAATTATATACCGATTTACAATTAAAGATTGCTGATTATGTTGCGTCAACAAAAGTTGTTAAATGGACAGATAATGAATTAAAAAAATTACAAGATTTTTTAGTTAAGCATCCAGCACTGAAAAAAGTTGGTGGGGTTGTTGTTGGTGGCTTATTGCTTTGGATGTTCCTTGATGATGGTGGTACATCAACTGGTAACGCAAATTATGATATGGATTTATCATCTGCACTCAAAGCAGTAAAGGGTGATTATGATTTACCAACATTATTTGGTGGACCAGAAGGAACTCGAATGCTGTTGTTATTTGCTACTGGTAAATTAACTGGACTTACTTTCCCTTGGCCCATGTCTACAAATGTAAAGTTAGTATTAGCACTTGTTAATGGAATATATAAATTAAGCAAGTAGTAACAATCAATGACTTAGCACTTACACTCATTAAGTAATTACTAACACGTTCCAAGTGCTAACTTGTTGATTTATAATAATTGATAATGAATGATAACACTATCAATAGGTTAGCACTTGGAACAGTTATATAATTAATACACCCATGTAAGTGCTAACCTATTGATTTATAATAATTGACAATGAATAACTTAATGTGTCCTAAGTGCTAACTTGTTGACATTTGACACTATACTATTATTGTGTTAATTTGGCGTATTATAATTATAGGAGGTTAAAGATGAATAATCCAGAAATAGGTTCGACTTGGATTCATAAAAATGGTTCAACATATACCGTGCTTTTACTATCAAACTTAAATTCAGGCAGGTTGGACGAATATCCACCAACAGTTGTATATCAGAGATTGAATGATTTAACGGTCTGGAATCGTCCAATCGCCCTTTGGTATCAATCAATGACTCAACTACATGATGCAACATAATTATACGAATTACTCTGGTGGAGCAACTGGTGCAGATTCGGCTTGGGACATAATAGGTCGTGATATGGGATTTATTAACCACATTCATTATTATCATGGTAAACGAACTCCACTTGGAAACAAATTATTATCTGACACTGACATTGCCGAAGGTATTAATCATGCTAAAAAAGCAGCAAAGGTTTTAGGTAGAAATTGGTCAGATAAGTATTCAAGCTTATTGGGTCGGAACTGGTTTCAAGTTAAAAACTCAACTAGGATTTTAGCAATTAGTCGACTTGTTATTCCAGGGAATACTAATAGTCGCGGATTTAAATCAAAATCAAATAAAGTAACAGTTGATGGTGGAACTGGTTACGCTGTTGAAATGGCTATCGCTAACAATAAAGAAGTTTTTGTATTTGATTGTATATCTGAATTGTGGTATAATTGGATATATAATAGGTATATTGAATGTGAGATTCCAATATTATCATTAAATTATGCTGGAATTGGAACAAGGGATTTAACAGATGCAGGTATCATAGCAATAGTTGATGTGTACAAAAAAACAATTAAAGAGTATGAAAAACACAACTATATTTAATTGGGTTAAGTCGTGATGGTAAAACATTAATAGATTCTGAAGGTGAATACATTATTGAGGAAAATGTATATGGTAACGACACATATTATACAATCAGAGGTAGCACTAAGGTACATTATTCGTATGATGATGTGTTTAAATATATTGTAAAAAACTTAAAACCACAAAAAAGATTACTTAACATTATTGTGGAATAGGTGGGACATACGATAACTGATATGCCCACCAATTTTAAGGATTAGGCAGCGTGGGTCAATTCTTTCCAATCTGTGGCTGCATGAGTATTAGCGATTTTGATATAAACTTTACCGTTCACTGAATCAAATGCAAAAGACGATAATGCAGCATCTGCTTGTTCGTTTTTGAAACCAATACCATCAACAGCAGAAACTGTAGTTGTAGGAGCTACAGGGTTTAATACCGTAGATGTTCCTACTACTGGTGTTGGATTCACAACTTTAACCAAATTGATAAAAACAACACCTGATTCTTGACCATTTTTAGCCAATTCAAATACTTTTTGAGACATATCTTACTCCTAAAAGATAGTATTTATAATCGAATATTTTTGTATTTACATATCGACTTCACTTATAATGTAATCAAATTGTTCTGCTGTATAAATTTTCAACCTTGATGTAAAATGGGAATATGTGATATTAGGTTTTTTATTTTGAGTTAAATCATCCCCAATATCTATTAATGTTGCAAAGTCTTTTCCGTCTTTTTTTCTAATTGACCTTCCAATACTCTGGAGGTTTCTTATCCTAGCTTTATACGGGTGTGCAAACATCACAAAGTCAATGTTTTTAACATTAGCTCCAACTGAAAATACTCCATAAGATGCTATTAGAATCGCATCATTAATTAATTCTAAATTTTTACGAATTTCTTCCCGTTCATCTGTTTTGGTATTTCCATTCATAAAAAATATTTGCTTAGTACCATTAGCATTCATATCATTTGCAATTCGCAATAATTCTTTTCCATGCTCTGACATATTAAATAATATTAATGTGTTTTTTGTTGTTTCAAACGCTTTATTAATTAGGAATGAATTTCTATTAACATTTTCTAGTATCCATTTTATTTCAGTTTGATATTCGCTATGTAACTTTCTAACTAATTTCCTATCATCTGCTGAATACTTTAACTTATATGCTACTATTTTCAATTTGGCTAAGACACCTATATCCATCAACTCTTTAGTTGTTTTTGTTTTGATTGTTGGACCAAACAACCCACGCAAACATAATTCATGTATTTTAGTTCCATTCAAAGTTCCAGTTAAACCGAATCTCCATGGAGCGTGTGCCATATTATCAATTATACTAATAATACTTTTACTATCAGCTTGATGTGCTTCGTCCACAATTAAAGCATCGAACTTATTAAAATAGTCACTCGACATTTTTACTAAGGATTGGTAGGTAGAAACAACAACTCGTTTATTAGATGTTTTATCTTGTCCACTGTATATTTTATGACAATTATCATATGCAATCCAATCATCAACAACATAATCATCAAAATCATCAATAATTTGGGAACATAATGCTGTTGTTGGAACACAAATTAAAATATCACGCTCCAAGTGTTGTAATAAAAATCTAACTAACAAATAAATTAAGTGGCTCTTACCCGACCCAGTGGGGGATAGTATCAAGGCTTTATTATAGAATATACACTTAATTAATGCTTCCATTTGATATGAGTATATACCTTCAACTGACATATTGGTATAGTTATAGACATCAGTCTTAAATATATCAAATTCAGAGTCCAATGTTTGTGATTTGATGATTGTCTTATCTGAAATATCAAATTGATAATTTTCAGACTTTAAATAATCAATTAAATCCATTAATAACCCTGAATACAGAGTTCTCAAATTAACATTAAAGAGTTTAATTCTACCATCCCAAACTCCATTTTTATATTGTGGTGAATATTGATACCCTGGAACCATAAATGAAAACTTATCAGATATTTCTCTTAATACTCCCCTATCGTCCGAATCTACTTTTAAATACAATTCATTTAACTTTGATATTATTATCATCTTTAATCCTTTAATCTATTGTTTGCTGTGTTGTAAATATCTTCATCCTTTTCTATACCGATAAAGTTTCTATTTGTATTTTTACACGCAACTCCAGTTGACCCACTACCCATAGTAAAATCTAATACAAGCTCGCCTTCATTTGTGTATGTTTTTATTAAATATTCTAACAAATCAACAGGTTTTTGTGATGGATGTAACCTAGTATTATTTCCATTGTGAACACCTTTAAAGTATTGAACACTTTTTGGATATGTTCCACGACTCATTAGCATTTCAGCACCCTTAACCCGTTTTATTGATTGGATGTTATTGAAACTGTTTGAGTTTACAAGTTTGTCGCAATTAACGTGTCCATTATTTGGAAACCTTATCTTAGTTGATTCAGCGTATTGCTCGAAAATTGGATTATAAGTTGGTTGTTTATTATAAAACACACAAATATTCTCGTGATACTTCATTGGTTGTTTTTTTGCCAATACAAAACTTCCACTCGTGTTTTTTTGCCATATCCATTCGTACCTAAACATCTTAATGTTTGAAGTAATTAATAAACTAGTAAACGGTTGGCTTGCAAACAAAACAACAGCAGCGTTTGGTTTAATGACTCGGTTTATGTTTTCCCACATAACTGTAAATGGAATTACTATATCCCATTTACAAGATAGTTTTCCATAAGGTAAATCCGTTAATATCAAGTCGATAGACTTATCTGGAATATTGTGAAACACCTCAAAGCAATCTCCATTGTGGAGTATGATATTACTCATCACAATCCCTTTTAATTTTCATAGTATAAATCCATATAGGTTTCTGAGAATTTTAGTAATTGTTCTAATACTACATATTCTAAATCTGAATAGTTAATATATAACTTATTTACTGGTTTTCCATTAGCATATAATTCCGTAAAAGCTTTATCTAATTGTAAGGTAATAGCATATACTTTATCGTTGTTAAATTCATCTTGGAATGTTTGTATTAATATTTCATCATTATAACAGTCTATATCACCAACAATTGTTACGATGTGATTTATTTTTTTAATTATATTATCCATCACAATCCACTTTTAAACTTCATAAAATCTATTGCGTTTTTTATATTAAATGAACGCTGCGAAACTTGCTTTAAAAACTGCTCAATTAAATCAATTTTGATTTGTTGGTTAGTTATCAACTCTTGTTGAACTTGATATTCATCATCAGCACTCAAATACAACTCTAAATCCTGTTTTAACACATTGTATGGTTTAGGGTGTTCTTTATATACTTCATCTGGAGCTTTCCCTAAATAATATTCAATTCTAGCCTTTTTTACTTTGTTAAATGTTCGTTCAACCCTTTTTAATGTCTGAGCTTCAAATATTAAATAGTTGTACCATTTTGAATGTAACATAGGAATCTTTAAACTTTCAGTATCAAGCTTAGTTTCATTTAATACACTATCAAGTTGTATTTCGGTTTGTATTTGTTCCAATTCCATTATTATAACTCCATAAGTTAATTTTATATTATATTATCGAATCAAAAAATAGTCAATGTGATTAGCATAAGGTTAATTAGTAAGACTGTTCCAAATGCTAACTTATTGATTTATATTTAATTGACAGTGAATAAAAATCAATAGGTTAGCACTTACAACGGTTATATAATTAACAGACCAATGCAAGTGCTAAGTCATTGATTCTTAGTACCAACGGTAAATCGGTTAAAATTGAGAATGATTGGTAATGCTCTAATCATTTTAGAACCAATAGTGAAGTTGTCTAATTCATTTTAAGTCAAGTGACTTAGCACTTGATACCATTTACTAATTATAAGACTGTTCCAAATGCTAACTTATTGATTTATATTTAATTGACAGTTATAGCTAACACTTGGTTGGACATAATATCGGTTATCAAGAATCAATGACTTAGCACTTGCATTGGTCTATTAATTATATAACCGTTGTAAGTGCTAAGTCATTGATTTAATTGGATGTGATGTAGTATTAATAATATCAATAGGTTAGCAGTTGTAACTGTTATATAATTAATAGACCAATGTAAGTGCTAACTCATTGATTCTTAATAATTGACAAGAATGTAATCAAATATCAACTGGTTAGCACTTGGAACGATATATTAATTACCTAACGGTATCAAGTGCTAACCTATTGATTTGTAATGATTGACAGTAATGAGCTTTGATAATACTACTAAACTCTGTCTTTATTGTAAATCTCGAACCATTCATATGCAAACGATACCATACAGATTAAAGGCTCGGTTGAAAGTGTATTACTCATAAAAGATAATTCACCTAAGCTAGTTGGAAACATACCAAAAAACCTAACTTCTAAATTATAAGTTTTGTTGTTACTAAAAATGTGTAATGTTCCATCTCTGGTATGTTTAAATGGAGTTTCAATATCACGCATTTTATGTAACCAATCATATATAAAAAAATAGTTATCAAAATCTTCAGATACGATAAATGAGGTATTAAATGGTTCATAATCAATTCTATTCCCTGGAACAAAGGTTTGCTCATTTTGATACGCACCTTCAATTGAACCCATTGCTAATCCAGGAATAATAGCATCTTGAATAAAATAATTAAAGGATTCAGCTCCAGCATCATGTAGCTCGAATTTATAATTCGTACCCATCGCTAGATTGTAATTATTCCCTGTTGTACCTTTTTTTAGTTCAGACATATTTTAGTTCCAATTAAATTGACATAAATTGCTTGATAAACTTAGCACGTTCTTTTGGGTTTTTCATTTTTTTAGCCAACGCAAACATATTTGAATCTGGTAGATTGCTTTTAGCTTCTTCTTGCGTTGTGTCAAATAGTCTACACTCTTTTCGTCTGCGTTTTCCCAATTCGTTTTTATCATTATCCCGCACAACTTCTTCTGGATAATATCTAGGAAAATAAAATGATGTGTGATTGCTTAGGTCATTTGAAGCTCTTTCAAATTTGTCTATTTTCATTGATTTAAAAAAACGGGTTTTAAGAAACTCATCAATGATAGTATGTTCCGACTCTAATTCAATCCACATACTTTGTAGACAACTTGCTATTGCATCAATTTGATTTTGATTTATTTGGTCTGCAATTTCTTTAAACTTTGGACGTAAATCATTCAATTGGTCATTAAGTAGTTTTTCACAGCGTTTTAAACTTGATTGGACAGTATATCGGTCAGTTGAACGGTGTGGAGTCCAAACATACGTTGTTATGTTATGTCCTAAAACATGGATATGCCTAGAAGGGAAAACTTCTAATGTATTTAATAAAACTGGTGTTTGATAATAAGGACTTTCTTGTTTAATAATATCTAAACAATCGTTTGATATTTTCCATTTTTTCATTTTGTAATCAACCTTTATAAATTACATATTTAGTTAAATTGACAGTTTAACGATGTCATTATATAATCAAAAGATGTGGTAACACATGATGGTGGAGTAATATGTAAGTTTTACTTTAAAGTTTTAATTTAGGATATGGAAATAACAATGAAGAGGGAACCCATTAATTATGTGAACAATAAGGATTTTTTGGAATTATTAAAAGAATATGTTTCCGCTAGGGAATATGCTAAAAATAATGATTTAAAAAAACCTAGAGTTCCAGAAAAAATTGGAGCTATATTTATTAAAATAGCAACGAATTTAAGTAACAAATATAATTTTGTCAATTATACCTATAAAGAAGATATGGTTGGAGATGGAATAGTAAATGCAATTGAAGCAATTGATTCATTTGACCCATTAAAAAGTTCACAACCGTTTAGCTACTTTACGATGGTTATATGGAGGGCTTTTTTGCGTAGAATAGAACGGGAAAAGAAAACATTTGCAGCTAAGGAATCTAAAATGTTTGCATTAGAACACGAAATGTATGAATTGCAAGAATCTGATACTTGTGATTTGAATCGGGATAATGCGTTTTTATGGTACAACCAAGAGTATTAATATATGCCTGGATATAATGGAATCGAAATTAGAAAAGCTGAACGTGTTGCGATTTGTCGGGGATGTGATACTAAAATTGAAAGAGGTAAAGAAATGGTAAGTTGGTACACAATCAGAGGACAAAGTTCACATATACATTTGTGTTTTGATTGTGTTAAAAAGATGTACGAAATGTTAATCGAAAAGGAGGTATGATTTGAAAGTTGCATTTATAACTGATATTCATTGGGGAGCAAGGTCTAATAGTCCATATTACATGAATAACTTGGTTGAGTTTTTTGATAAAGTGTTTTTTCCATACATTATAAAAAATAAAATAAAAAAAGTTATTATGCTTGGTGATATATTTGAACGTAGAAAGGATATTAACTTTTACATATTACACCATACAAAAAAACACTTCTTAGATAGAATGCTCGAATTGAAGTTGGATGTCAAGGTGATTTACGGGAATCACGATATTTTTTATAGAAACACCAGCTCGATTAATAGCATTGATTTGTTGTTAGGTTCATATTCAAACATTGAAATTGTTAATAACCATAAGGTGTTTGAATATGATGGAATTAAAATTGGTTTAATTGGTTGGATTCATTCAGGTAATTATGAAGATAGTATAGATTGGTTAAACAAAGTTGAAGCTGATGTTATTGGTGGACACTTTGAAATTAAATCATTTGAGGTTAGTAGGGGACAACCAAGTAACAGTGGACTTGACCCTTCAATTTTTAATAGATTTAATATGGTTTTAAGTGGACATTTTCATATTCCATCTACAAATGGAATAATCACATACATTGGTAATACCAATCAAACTAATTGGGGCGATTACAAAGTTAAAAAAGGTTTTACAATCTTAGATACCAAGAACATGAAATTAGAACTTATAGAAAATACAATTAATGTTTATGAGATTGTTGATTTTAATGATTCGATTGATATTGTTGGATATGATTATGAGCAATTTAACAATAAAGTAGTTAAGATAATGATAAACTCATTAAGTTCTGTGAACAGGAAGCTATTGGACTTGTTTGTTGACAAAATAACAAGTGTGTCATATAGTGTTGATATACAAGAACGCGAACAAGTAAAAGAATTAATTGGCACTACAAACGTTGATGTGATTCCACAACCAGTATCAACTATTGATAAAATAAATCAATTTATTAATAATGTAGATAGTGTGAACATTAATAAGGACAAACTGTCATTGTATTTTTCTGACATTTATACCGAAGCAGTTAATAATTCAAGGAGAGATATGTGATTATTTTTAAAAATCTTAGATATAAAAACATTTTAAGTTTTGGGGATGATTGGACGTACATTGAACTAAATCGCCATAAAACAACCTTAATCCAAGGTAAAAATGGTGGTGGGAAGTCAACAATGTTGGATGCTATGACATATTCATTGTTTGGAAAACCTTTCAGAAAAATTAACAAAACTGGAATTATCAATTATAAAAATAAAAAAGGCTTACTTTGTGAAATAGAATTTGAAACACAAGGTGTAAACTTTAAAGTTGTTAGAGGTGGTTGTCCACAAGTTTTTGAAATATGGAAAGATGGTGTGTTATTAGACCAATCATCCACTGTACGAGATTACCAAACAATATTGGAATCTGATATTTTGCATTTCAATTACAATGCCTTTACTCAAATTGTAGTTTTAGGTAAAGCAACATATGTTTCATTCATGCAGTTAAAAACAGATGACCGTAGAAAGTTTATTGAGGATATGCTCCAATTACATATATTTGGATTAATGAATGATGTCCATAGAAATAATGTATCTATATTAAAAGAATCATCACATCAATTAAAAAATGAAATTTTAATACTTAAAGAAAAAATTTCATTGATGGAATCCCATATATCAAAAATGGAAAAAGAAAATGAATCTAAAAGTAAGAATCATTTTCAAAAGATTGAAACAGATATTAAGGATATGGAATCAGAACTACATAACATGAGGTCTAATATTGGTGTATTGATTGACCAGCTTATATCTGTAGATATTACCGAATTAAATAAAGCAAAATCCAAGCTATCAACACTTGGAGAATATAAGTTTAAATTGGAAGAGAAAACTCGAACAGTTAAATCTGATATTGCATTTTTTAATTCCAATAATATTTGTCCAACTTGTTCACAGGACATTACAGATGAAACGAAGTACAATAAAGTTGAAGGGTTGAATTTAAAGATAAATCAATTACATAATACTTTAACTGAATTGACTGAAAAAAGTACTGGACTAAGTGCATATTTAACAGACATCAATAATAAATTATTGACAAATGAAGATATTAAAAACAAAATAGATAAAGCTAAATTTCAAATTTCTGAGAAAGAACAGGCAATAAAAAAGCTTATGAATTTGAAGAAAAATTCACGTCCAGAATTAACTAATCTTGATGATGAATATAACACTTTACAAAAACTGAATTGTGAATATAATAACTTAAATGCTAAGAAATCAGAATTTGATAATTTATCGGTACAATATGATGTGTCTAGTTTAATTTTAAAAGATACTGGAATAAAACGAACAATTATTAAAGAGTTTATTCCAGTAATCAATTCGATTATAAACTCACATTTAAAGACCTTGGGTTTTTTTGCAACATTTGTATTAGATGAAAACTTTAATGAACAAATTTTGGCTAGGGGAATGGATGAAATTAGTTATTTCAATTTTAGTGAAGGTGAAAAGTTTAGAATAGATTTAGCAATATTAATGACGTGGTTAGATATTGCCAAATTGCAAAATAATATGTCGTGCAATGTTTTGTTTTTTGATGAAATATTGGACGGTAGTTTAGATGAAGATGGAACAAGTTCCTTAATTGATTTATTAAATTCATTAAACAATATCAATGTGTTTGTTATTAGTCACTCACCAGATAGATGGGTCGATATGTTCAAATCAACAATAGCATTCGGAAAAGAAAATGGGTATTCTAAAATGATTGAAGGAAATACAATTTAACAATTAACACAGGAAATAAACAATGAAATTGAGCAAAGCAACACGAGATATATTAAAAAATCTTAATACCATAAATCCAGGAATCGTATTCAAATCTGGAAATGTGATAAAAACAATGTCAGTATTAGACCACATATATGTTACAGCGTATATCGAGGAAACCTTTCCAGTAGACTTCAACATCTTTGAATTATCTGAGCTGTTGAATACGTTAAGCACTTTTAATGACCCAGAAATAACATTCACAGAGTCACATATTCCGTTTAATATTTCTGAGGGTAAAAATACTGTTAAGTATGTTCCAAGTCCTCAAAATTTAATACTCAACTCTGGGTGGACAGTTGATATTGAAATGACTGAAGAACAAAAAAGTGTGTCATTTTTACTAACAAAAGAAGTGTTAGAACAGATATTAAAGACATCAAGCATCCTATCATTATCCCACCTAGCAATCACTAATGATGGATTAAAAGTGTTTAATAAGTTGGATCCAAGTGGAAATCAATTATTAATTGAAATTGATTTTAATAAAAAGATGCAAGGTGAGTTTTCATTTGAACTTGCAATTCAATACTTAAAATTAATTCCACAAAACTATATTGTGGATGTTGGGGATATGTCAAGATTTGTATCTGAATCTGGACATCTTGAATATTTCATTTCACTAGAATCTTAATATTGAGGTTATATAATGTTGGATATTACTCCGAATCAACCACTTTGGGCTGAGAAGTTTCGTCCAAGAACGATGGCTAATGTTATTTTACCATCGAGATTAAAAAACTATTTTCAAGCTATTATTGACAGTGGACAAATAACAAATATGTTGTTCACTGGTTATCAGGGTGTTGGAAAAACCACAATTCCAAGAGCGTTGTGTAGTGATATGGGCATTGACTTACTGGAAATCAATGCCTCGAAAGATGGGAACATTGATACGCTCCGAACTACGATTGAACGTTATGCTAGCACCGTTAGTATGAAGAATAGAGGTGGATATAAAGTAGTATTATTAGATGAAGCCGATTATTTAAATTGTTTTGCTGGAAACCAACATATTTACACTGTGAATATAGATGGTGTTCCAGAATTAAAGTCATTTGATTCAATTTATGATAAAACAGTTAATATATTATCATATAACACAACAACAGGTGAACAATACACAGCAGAAGCATTCGTATTCAAGTCGGGAATAGGCGAAGTGTACATTGTACAATTTGATGATTATTCAAGAATGTATTGCACAAAAGACCATCCTTTTTACACCATTGAATCAATAAATGGATATTGTGGAGTATCAGAAAAAAAGGATGGTATCAAAATTGGTGATAAGCTTGTTGATTCCAATGGAAAAACAAAAACCATTGTGTCGATGGAATCATTGGGAATGTTACCAGTTTATGATTTGACTACTAATGATGATAATCACAATTTCATTTTGGAAAATGGTGTAGTAGCTCACAATTGTAATAGCACACAACCTGCATTAAGAAACTTTATGGAAACCTATAGTGCAAACTGTAGGTTTATATTGACTGCCAATTTTAGCAATAGAATTATGGGTCCATTAAAAAGTAGGTGTGCAGTTGTTGACTTTGCACTTACTAAAGCTGAAAAAATGGAAGTGATACTCCCACTTGAAAAAAGAATGCTAGAAATATTAGACCATGAGGGAGTTGAATATGATAGGAATGTTGTTGCGAAGGTAATAACAACGCATTTTCCAGATATGCGAAAAATCACAACAACGTTACAACAATTATCAATGGTCAATAACAGGTTGGACGAACTCGTATTAACAAGTTTATCAGATGCTAATATTGATGAGTTGTTTACATATTTAAGAGACCCCAGTAAATGGAACGAGGTTAGAAAATGGGTTGTTAGTAATTTAGACAATTCCCAAATGACATTATCAAGAGCAATTTATCTTAAAGCCCCAGATTATGTTATTCCAAGTTCGTTACCACAATTGGTACTAACGTTATCAGATTATGATTATAAGTCAAACTTTGTTTCCGATAAAGAATTGAATATAGTTGCAATGCTAACCGAGTTAATGCGGGATTTGGAGTTCAAATGAGTACATTGGACAACCAACCATCTTTAGGTTTATTTGATATTGTGAACAATATCACAAATGGAAAAACAGAATTAATTGAAGAACAATTAACTGCTGAGTATAATCCATTTATGATTAATAAAGCACTATCTCAATATCGAGATACGGCTTTACTTGTGAATGAATTGAATATCAGATTTGAAATGGACATTCAAATGCAATACACATTTTTATTCCATGTTATACCAAAACGAAAACGGTATTCCAAGTGGAATAAAAATATTGACGATACAGTATTAATTGATAAAATACAGCGAGTGTATGGTTATTCATACACTAAAGCAAAAGAAGTTGTGCCAATATTAAAACAACATGAGTCCTATTTGGACTCATTATTGTTAGAGGGTGGCAAAGTTAATAAAAAAATTAAATAATGGAGAAATTGTGATAACCAATAATGATTTGAATATCTTAAGAACTGCTATTGAAGTAGCACCATTAAGTACGGACGATTTCCTAAAAGTGTGTGAAACACTTACAAGGATGGGAGTTGTATCATATTATCAAGATGTAAATGGTGTTCCAATATTGTGGCAATCTTGTCACCTTTTACATAAACAAGGAAGATACTTTATTGTACACTTCAAACACCTGTTTCTATTGGATGGAAAAACATCTAAAACCATCGTTTCACACGATGATATTGATAGATTAAAAAACATATCAAAGTTATTAATGCAATGGAAATTGATTACTCCATTGAGTGTATTAAAAAACAACACAAACAAAATTAAATTGTGCGTTTTATCATATAGTGAGAAATCACAATGGAAATTAATGTCAAAATATACCGTAGGAGAAAGACATGACAGAAGTTAAAAAAGGCAAAACAACTCAACCAGAAGTAACCGATTTGGGGGAACTATTATTTGAACCCAACACAAACACCTGTCCAGTACCAAAGGGTGTTGGTGTGTTTAAAGTTAGTGATAGTGCTAAAATTCCAAAATACGGAACATTAAAATCGGGTTGTTTTGATTTATATACCGATTTTGGTGGAATACCAACTGTTACAGTTTATGATGAAATGAATGTTGAAATCCAACGGTCAGTTAGACATCACATAGAAGTTAATAATATGGTTGGAGTCTTGTTAAATCCTGGAGATAGGGCAATTATCCCAACAAATTTAATATTTGATATTCCACAAGGTTTCGTTATGAAACTGTATTCAAGAAGTGGTGTTTCTATTAAAAATGGAATAAATTTGTCGAATTGTGTTGGGTATATTGATGAGGACTATGTTGAACCAGTTTATATATTAATTACAAACACGACAGCAGTTAAACAACACATTTTACAAGATTCAAGGCTAGTACAAGCTGAAATTGTAGAATATAATCAGCACACGTTCCAAGAATTAAAAGATAGACCGAAATTAAAAACAAACAGAAAAGGTGGCTTAGGTCACACAGGAGCATAAAAATGAATGTACAATGTTATATGACCCATATCGGAGTCATTATGGGTGAAGTAGTTGAAACTAATGTAGAATCAATTAGGGTTAAGAATCCAGTTACTATTGTTTCACAAGGCGAACAAACTGGACTCGCTAATATATTAAACTTTTTTATTGAAAATGAAATAACAATACAATCGAAAGATATAATTGCTGGTCCATTTACTCCAATCACAGACATCTTAAATTATTACAATAAACAATTTGGAACTGGTCTAATTGTCCCAAATAATGGTGGAATGATATTGACTTGAATATAATTGTAATCAATAAGTTCAAATCTAAGGTTCGCAGTGGAACACGCATTAATATTATGCGTCCAACTGTGTTGGGTAATCCATATCCAATAGACGATAACAATACCAGAGAAGATGTCCTAGAATTATATGAGTATTGGTTACAAGAAAAGTTATTAAATGAAGCATCGCAACAATCCATTGAAATTAATCGTATCATTAACCTAATACGGTTAAACCCAGATATTACAATCTTGTTAGAGTGTTGTTGCGCCCCGTTTAAATGTCATGGTGATATAATAAAGAATATAATAATGGAGTTAATTTAATATGCCAGAAAAGTTTTACACATCGGTTGAAGTGCAAGAAAATAAGATATTCCATAGGTTTTTTGATGGAGAAAAAAGACAGACTGAAATATTAGAAAATTACCCATTTGTTTTATATGTACCAAGTGACAGGGGTAAAGGTGATGCAATTGGATTTATGGGTGAAAAACTATCAAGCATACGATTCAATAGTGTCAAAGAAACTAATGAGTACATTCGCAAAAACAGAAACTATCGTCAAATACACGGACAAACAAGTTTAGCACATCAATTCATTGCAACTGAATATCCAGATTTAATAAAGTTTGATATAACAAAGATTAACATTTTAAACTTTGATATTGAAGTTGCATTTGATGTTGTACTTGGATATTCACCTCCAGATGTTGCTGATAATGAAGTAACAAGTATCACACTTGCAACGTTTGCACATAATACAACCTATATAACGATTGGAACTAAAACATTTACTGGTCATTGTAATCCAGATGAATTATATATTGAATGTGACGATGAACGGCATTTATTAATGACATTCGTTAATGAGTGGATTAAAATAGAACCAGATATTATAACAGGATTCAATATTAATGAATTTGATATTCCCTATATCATCAATCGAATAAAAAAAGTATTGGGTAAACAGTGGGCTGACCGATTGAGTCCATTTTACAAAAAAGCTAGAAATGTTATATCCGAAATTGAATTAGATAATTTAAAAAAGGGATATAAAATATTGGGTATTTCTCCATACGACTATATCGAAATGTATAAAAAGTTTAGTACCCAAAAGCTTGGGAGTTATTCATTAGATAATATTGCATTAGTCGAATTATCAGAACGGAAGGTTGATTATTCAGAATTTGGTTCATTACACAATTTATATAATGGAATACTATCCCAAAAAGCATTAAAATCAAACAATGATTTAGAAATATTAAAAATTGGTAGATTTAAAGAACGTGTCCAACAACAATATGGAAAAGAATTACCAATTGAATTAGATTACATCCAAACAACTAAATTTGATATTAACATATTAAATGTTGATTTGGATAAACTAAATGCTAATGAATTGATTGATGTTTATTTCACGATTGATAATTACATTAAAGAGTATGCTTATAATAAATTTGTAGAATATAACACCCAAGACGTTAGGTTGCCTAGAAAGTTGGACGCGAAGTTAAATTACATTTTCATTGGATTAACAATCGCGTATATGTGTAAAGTAAAACAATCTGAAATATTTGGACAAGTCAAGAACTGGGAATGTTTAGTTTATAACGCACTTAGAAAAAAAGGAATACAAATCCCACCCGCTCCACAAAAACAATCAAGTGATGGATATGCTGGAGCATTTGTTAAAGAGCCAATTCCAGGTTTATATAAATGGGTTGTCGCATTTGATTTAACATCATTATATCCATCAATAATGCGAATGTTAAACGTGAGTTATGAAACATTAGTTAAGACTGCTACTGGAAATTTAGTGGAAGATTTAATTGATTTAAATGTAGATACAGCACACTTAAAAAAGCTGAATTGTGCTATGGCAGCTAATGGGGCAATGTTTTCAAAAGATAAAATTGGTATCATTCCAGAAATTATCACTGAAATGTTTAATGACCGTGTTTCGCATAAAACGATGCGAATAGCTGCTGATAAAAAAATAGAACTCATTAAAACCGAATTGTCTAAACGTGGTACTACTAAATTAGCAAACTTAATGGATGCTGAATTGAAGAACGAATTGGAAAAGTTATATACTGATTCGGCATTCCACGAAGCTATGCAAATAGCCCTAAAATTAGCACTCAACTCGTGTTATGGGTCTTGTGGAAACGCTGGATTCAGATATTCTTCAAATGATATGGCGGAAGGTATTACACTAACTGGACAACTTGTAATCTTATACATTGCTAAACGATTAAACGAGTTTTTAAATTCTAGGTTTAAAACTAATGGAGTTGATTATGTCATCTATTCCGATACAGATTCCGTTGTTGGTGATACGGTAATTTCAATGGATTGTGGTGATATGAAAATAGGGAATTTATTTGATTCAATTAATACAATTCCAGTAAAAAATGAAATTGACAATATCGTTAAACCAGTATTTAATCTAAATGCGTATGGAGTAGATATTAACGGGAAATTAGTTGTAAATCCAATAAAATACGTTATGGCTCACAAAGTTAAAAAAGAATTGTTTAAAATTACAGTAGATGGAACTGAAATTATTTGTACAGCAGACCATTCATTAATAGTAAACCGTGATGGAAAAAACATTTCAATTAAACCAACTGAAGTTATTAGTACAGACAAGTTTATCAAGTTGATGAAGTAATATGTCACTGCCTCAGGTCTACATAAATATATTTTTATACAGACACGAGGCAGTGACATGGTAGTTAATTTTAAAGATTTTAAATTGAAGTTAGATGGTAATGTTAATAAAGAATATTACTTATCAGAGTATTTAAGAATAAAGAAACATTTTTTAGATAATACCTGGTCCATACAATCAATTTGTGGGTATATTGTTGGATTTATGGATGGTAATATATTACATGATGACTTATTAGATAGATGTTTGTTATTAAGAACTAAAAAAAGCCAAACGTTGGACAATATGATATTAAGATATGGTAATCAATTAGGTAGTAAAAAGTGGAAGTCATATTGTGATAAGCAAGCAAATACCAATTCATTTGAATATAAAAAAGAAAAATTTGGAATGACCGAACTTGATTTTTTAAAGTTTAACAAATCGAGAGCTGTTACATTAGATAATATGATTTTAAGATATGGTGAAACCGTAGGTCATAAAAAATGGAAAAGTTATTGCGATAAACAAAAATATAATGGAAAGGTATTACCATATTATATTGAAAAATACGGTAATACTGATGGTGTTAAAAAATATAACGATGTTTGTAGCAAAAAGGCTAACACAATTCAAAACTTTATTAATAGGTATGGTGAACTTGATGGTATGATTAGATATGACCGTTACATTTCTTCTGTACACACATTCGCATCTAAAATGTCCCAAAATTTATGTTGGAACATTTACGATAATATTTTAACAGAAGTCGAAAGGGAACATTGTTATTTTGCTGAACATAAAAATGAATTTGGTTCTACTATGGTTTCAGAGTCTAAGCAATTTAAATATTTTAAGTATGATTTTGTAATTACTGATATTAAATATTGTTTAGAGTTTAATGGTGATGTATTTCACGCCAATCCAAAAATGTTTATCGAGAGTGATACTCCAAACCCATATAACAAAAGCCTTAATTCAAAACAAATATGGGATAATGACATCATAAAAAATAACCATTTACGCTCACTGGGATATTATGTAGATATAATATGGGAAACAGATTATATCAATTTTTTTGAAACCGAAATAAAAAGAATACAGGAGAATATTAATGCTTGTAGAAACAAATAATTTTACAATCGAATCATTGGGAATACAAGAAGAATGGGTATATGATATTGAAGTTGCTGATTGTCACAACTTTTTTGGTAATGGGGTATTACTACATAATTCCTCGTATTTAGAATTAAATAATTTAATAGAAAGAGTTGTTCCACAAAACACTCCAACTAATACTATTGTGGACTATTTAAGTAAATTTTCGGATGAAGTGGTTACTCCATTTATAGATGAAAAATTTGCGATATTATCAAATTATTTAAACGCAATTGATAATACACTAAAGATGAAACGTGAAGTGATTTGTGATAGGGGTATTTGGAGAGCGAAAAAGAACTACATTTTACAAGTTTGGGACAATGAAAATGTCCGTTATGCGGAACCAAAATTAAAGTCAGTTGGTGTTGAAACAGCTCGAACAAGCACTCCAAATATAGTCAAAAATGAACTGGAAGCCTGTTTTAAGCTAATATTAAACGGAACTGAGGCTGACCTACAGCAACGTGTTAAATCATTTAAAGCTGCGTACCCTAAGCTTGATTTGTATGATATAGCAAAGCCAACTGGAGTAAATGACATTGGTGGTTGGAGTGATGTTGGTTTACATGGAAACAAATTTTCGTGGAAGTCTGGAACTCCAGTCCAAGTCAAAGCTAGCCTAACCTACAATAATCAGTTATTTAAATATGGACTAGATAAAGAATATCAATTAATTACCAATGGAATGAAAGTTAGATATTTATATTTAATCAAACAAAATCCAACATTAAATAATGCAATAGCATTTACAGATGAATTGTTAGAGGAATTTGGATTAGACAAATATGTTGATAAAGAAACCCAATTCAATAAAACATTCTTAAAACCATTGGAAAGTTTTACAAATTTAGTTAATTGGAGTCCAGTTAAAGTTAATAACTTAAATCAATTCCGTAAACAAACTACTGAATTGACAGTTGTTGAACCTCAACATATAATTAAACCTAAGACCAAGAAAAAAGAAGTTAGTAGTTTACGTCCAGTAAGCTCATTAATTAAATTTAAAACCAATATATGATTGTTGTGTGATATGGATTATAGGAACAAATAATGGCTACAAAAACAAGCTTGATGGACAGATTGAAAAGCAATTCAACAATTAAAGCAACGGAAATATTAAAGGACTCTAAGTTTTTTAATCAAACTGAAGTCGTACACACTGGGATTCCATCTCTCGATATTTTGTTATCGGGAGATGTCGATGGTGGCTTTTCACCTGGAATCACAATATTAGCAGGTGCATCGAAATCATTTAAAACAATGTTTTCCCTGATAATGGCTAAAAAATACATGGACAAATATCCTGAGTCTGTATTAATGTTTTACAATTGTGAGTTTGGTACTTCTAAAGACTATTTCAATTCATTGGAAATTGATATGGGAAGAGTAATGCACATTCCAATCCTGAATTTGGAAGAATTGAAGTTCGATATGGTAAACCAATTAGAAGGAATTGAACGGGGTGATAAAGTAATCTTTGTTGTGGACTCAATCGGAAATATAGCATCCAAAAAAGAAGTTGATGATGCTAAAGATGAAAAATCTGTTGCTGATATGAGCAGAGCTAAACAGATTAAATCATTTTTTAGAATTATTACTCCATATATGAAAATAAAGAACATTCCATGTGTTATCGTGGCACACATCTATCAAACACAGGAAATCTATTCAAAAGCAGTTGTTAGTGGAGGTTGTTTAGTGTCGGGAACAAAGCTTCAAATGTCGGACAACACTCTTAAAGAAATACAAAACATTAAAGTTGGTGAACAGGTTAGAACTGCGATTGGTGATAAAGTTGTTACTTCAATATGGAATCCTGATACGTTACATATTGGCATTCCAGAATGTTATGAGATTCAATTTGATGATGGATATAGTGTCACTTGTTCAAACAATCATTCATTTTTAACAATTGATGGTTGGACAGAGGCAAAAAATTTAAAAATTGATACTCCAGTTACAACAAATGGGTATATTGGTAAAACAAGTGGAAGGATTGTCAAATCAATTAATATAGTTGGTAAATTGCCAGTTTATGATATTTCAGTCTATGAAGCTGAACATTATATTTTGGAAAATGGAGTTGTAACGCATAATACGGGTCCATATTATTCCGCAGATACAATTTTCATTATCGGTAGACAACAAGAAAAAGATGGAACAGAATTAATTGGACATAATTTTGTGGTAAATGTTGAGAAATCAAGAGTAGTTATAGAGAAATCAAAGATTCCGATTACAGTTAAATTTGATGGTGGATTATCGACTTACACTGGATTGATTGAGTTAGGGTTACAATCAGGGCTTGTTATTAAACCAGTCCAAGGTTGGTATTCAAGAGTATTTGATACAGGTGAAATTGAAGCTAAAAAATGGAGATTAAAAGAAACGGATTGTTCTGAATTTTGGACACCGATATTAGACAATCCAACATTTAAAAAATGGGTAATTGACAATTTTAAATTATCAACTGCGAATTTATTTGGAAGTAGTATTGTTCCAATTGATGTTATTGAAGATGAAATAGATTGATGTATATGCACAATTGGAATAAGTTAAATATCCAATTGTGTTTTATTTAATAATTATAATAGGATTATGTATGGATATATCAACAGAAAAATTGATATTGGGAAGTTTGATAACAAACACTGAATTTATTGGACAAGCATTACCGTTTATTAAACCAGAGTATTTCCACGATAAATTGGAAAGAATAGTTTTTGAAACAATTGCTGGCTATATTTCCAAATATCAAACAAAACCAAATGCCACAACTTTGTTAATTGATTTACGGAATACAAAGTTAAATGACATTGAATTGACTCAAGCTCAAAACATCGTAAGGGAAGTTCACAAGATTGAAACCCCTAGCGATTTTGCGTGGTTGGCAAAACAAGCTGAAAAGTTTTGTCAAGATAAAGCCGTTTACAATGCTATTATGAAGTCTATTAATATATACGATGGAGATGATAAAACAACTCCACCAACTATGATTCCAGATATGCTTCGTGACGCAGTATCAATTAGTTTTGATACTAAGGTTGGAATGGATTTCTTAGATGATGCCAATGCACGTTGGGATTATTATACACAACCATTGTCCAAACACCCATTTGATATAAACATTTTGAATACAATTACAAATGGTGGAGTTGAAAGTAAAACATTAAACATAGTATTAAGTGGAATAAATGTTGGTAAAACATTGAGTTTATGTTACTTAGCTGGAATGTATGCTAAACTCGGTTACGATGTTTTATACATATCATTGGAAATGAGTGAAGAACAAATATTGAAACGGATAGATGCTAATGTATTGGGTATTCCAATAAATTCATTTGCTGAATATGGTCGAACTAGATATATGTCCAAAATTGATAGGATAAAAGAATCTAGTTTTGGACGCATAAAAGTAAAACAATATCCTCCAGGGTCTGCAAATGTAATGCACTTTAAATCACTATTAAATGATTTAAAATTAAAACAAAATTTTGTCCCAAAAGTAATTTTAGTTGATTATCTTGGATTAGTTGGAAGCTATAGATTAAAGGCAGCTAACACATCTAGTTATTTTTACTTAAAAGCAGTTGCGGAAGAAGTTCGTGGACTATTCATTGAGTTAGATGTTGTGGGTTGGTCTGCATTCCAATTGAATAGGGCTGCACAAAGTTCTACGGATGCTGAAATGTCTGATATATCCGAATCGCTTGCAGTAGCAGCAACTATGGATTTTGCCATAGCACTAGCACAAACAGAAGAATTGGTGGCATTAAATCAAATTCATGGAAAACAGTTAAAAAACAGATATGGTGATAAAAACACCAATTCAAAATTCCTATTAGGTTTAGATTTAATGCTCCAGCGAATCTATAACGTTATGGATTCAGAACAAAAAAATGTGTCTAATCACAATTATAGTAAACAACCAACTCCACAGCAACCGAAAAACAAATTTGCTGCACTAAATTAATCCCAATCCTCTTTAGTTCCTCCAAAATAAGGTTTAGCCAGTCCTCTATTAAGAAGAAGTTTGGCTAAATCTATTCCATCACAAAACACAGTCGCTAACATCCTTCCATATTTGTCATTTAAGCTTACGTTATATAGCACAATCTTTCTGGACTTAGTTAATACACCCATAGCAACTTCTTTAGCCTCTATTGCTAGTCTTTTAGTGTGTTCGTCTGTCGATTTCATTTCAGGAGTATCTATTCCCCTGATTCTAATTCCAATTGGTTTATTGTCAATTGGATGATGTCCATCCACGAATGCTGTAAATGTATCACCATCAACAACCTTAACCAATTTTTTTACTTTTGTTTTCCATATACACTTTCTATCCCAGTCTGGAATTGTATCATTCTTACTCTTAATACAATTGTATATGATATATTCAATTAATATGAATATAAATATCAACGTGACAGTATCAAAATTTATTATCATCCAAGTTATCCAATTATGTGGTATGTGGTATTTAGTCGTTCATTGGTTAGTTGTTCCAAGTGCTAACTCATTGATTCATATACAATCACACAAACTCAATTAAATCAATAAGTTAGCACTTGGAGCAGTTAGTTAATTATATAACCGTTCCAAGTGCTAAGTCATTGATTCAAAATAATTGACTAGAAGCGTTGGTAATATTAACGAATTAGTAATGGTTAATATCAGTCCATACTGGAGTTTTATGTTGGTATTAAGAATCAATAGGTTAGCACTTGCAACCGTTATATAATTAAGACACCCATATAAATGCTAACTCATTGATTTAGTTAGGTTATGGTGAAAATGCTTAATAAACAGTTAGTTAGCATTTATAACGGTTAGGTAATTACTAACACGTTGCAAGTGCTAACTCATTGATTCTTCATAATTGACAAGAATGGTAATCAAATATCAACGGTTATATAACTAAGACCAATCTGTAAATGCTAACCTATTGATTTAATTCGGAATGATTGTGTCCTAATAATATCAATGAGTTAGCACTTGCAACGATTATACAACTAAGACCAGTTCCACGAGTGCTAATTAGACTGAATGTTTAAGAATCAATGAGTTAGCACTTACAGGTGTTGGTTAATTAGTAAACTGTTCCAAGTGCTATGTTATTGATTCTTAATAATTGAACAAGAATGGTCATCCAATATCAACAGGTTAGCACTTGCAAACTGGTATTAGTGGTGGTTTTATATTTTTAAACATAATCAATGAGTTAGCACTTGGAACAGTTATATAACTAATACCAGTTTGCAAGTGCTAACCTGTTGATATTTTGGAGCTAAGAAAATTAACAACAAAGAACAAGCAATAAAGACGTTAAAACATAGGAACTATTCGGACTACGAAAGATTAATGGTATTACACATTAAATCGTTATATAGTGAAATTGACAATATTCAAACACAATTGAATATTAAATTGGAAGAAACTCGTAAAGAATTGATTGAATTATCTAACATACAATCAATGTTATTGAAAGAAGATGTTGCGTATAAATATTATGACATTGCAACTAAATTGGAGAATGTTAATGTTAATAAAGAAAGTTTGTAAAATTGATAATGATGAAACTAGGTATTTAATTACATCTGAACCAGCCATGAATCCGAATGGATATTTCTGTGTAGTGGTTTTAAGTCTATTGACTGGAAAGTTTAAAACCATTAAATGTGATAGCTTGACACTAGAATTAGAATGACAACAGATAAGATTAAAGATATGCAATATCACGTTAATAAGTTAAATGATTTGATATTACAGATTCCAGACAATGTACAATTACAATACACCATAAAGTTACTGGAAGCACAAATATCAGAAATAGCCACAAATAGAGAAAGGCGATAGATAAATGCAATTAATACAAGGACAATAAATGCCACTATATGAGTATCAATGCGGGAATTGTGAATATATCTTTGAACGCACACTAAAGATGGTTGATTATAAAATGCCTGAATCCGAACCATGTCCAATGTGTGAGATTACATTAGTTAAACAAATACACACTAAAGGAAATAGAATGGGAGACCCTATTAGATTAGGACACATAAAACCACACGGAGATTGGCAAACCTTTATTAACAAGTTATCAAGGTCAAATCCAGGGTCTGATTTTACAACTTATTAAAAGTTGTTGACATCGAAACCAGATTGTAGTAAATTATGCAAATGGAGGTGATTTATGAAGAAGTTGTGACGTAAATAATATATTGGGTTTATGTGAAGTCCACATAAAATATCACAGTAAAAGTTAAATCAGATGAAGAACACTAAAGAAACAATATTATCTTATTCAAAAGCGTATGCTGCAAGATTTTCTGATTGTACTAACTTAATTGGAGAAAGACTTTATACTACCCCAGATGGAAACAAATATCCATCTGTTACTACTATCTTGTCCAAAATGACCGATAAAACTTGGTTAGATGATTGGAGAAAAAAAGTTGGTAGTTCCGAAGCTGATAGAATTACAAAAGAGTCTACGGAACTAGGGTCAAATATGCACAAGTTATTGGAACATCATTTAAATGGAGACTTCCATTTAATTTCCACTAATGACATTGCAATTGAATTGTATAGAAATCTTTTGATTTATATGAAAAAAGTGGAAGCTATCTCACTTGAATTGCCACTATATTCTGATGTCCTAAAGATTGCTGGACGTACAGATTGTATTGGCTATTATCAAGGGGTCTTGAGTATTATTGATTTTAAAAGTGCTAGACGTGAAAAAAAGGCTGAAGATATTGAGTCGTATTTTTTACAATGTTGCTTTTATGCTATGATGCTTTACGAAGTAACTGGAATATCATGTACACAATTAGTCGTATTAATTTCGGTTAGAGGTGGACTTCCACAAGTCTTTAAGAGAAAAATAGATGACAAAAGAATCGAAAAGTGTGTTAAAATGTCTAAAGAATACCACATTAATTACCCTAGCTCTAGCTAGTTTTTATGCAAACGCAGACTCAGCATTGGTAAGTTGGTATGGTCCAGGGTTTCATGGTAGATGTACAGCACATCAGATTAAAACTAAGCACGGAAGAACTTGTGAACGTTTTAATCAAAATGCTATGACAGCAGCCCATAAAACCCTTCCAATGGGAACATTAGTTGAAATGTCCAGAAAGGGAAAAACAATCACTGTACGAATTAATGACCGAGGACCATACGTTGGAAACAGAAAATTTGATTTATCAAAAGGTGCAGCTAAGGCATTAGGTTTTTCTGGAGTAACAACTGTTTCTTATAGGATTTTACCACACAAAAAACATTCTAATGTAGCAATGTTAGATAGAGGTGTAATGTATTCTCAGTTGAGTATGTTTTTTAAAAATGATAGTACCACGTTCACAAGTCCAGTATTTACTTGGAATCAAGCATATACCAAAGATGGTATAGAATAATATCTTGACAAATCGAAATCGTTATAGCATAATGTGCAAATCAAATAAACAAAGTTGGATTATGACATGAAAACATCAACGTTATTAAGTAAAATTCCAAATGTTTTAATTGAGAAAGTTCCACAAAAAACTTTCTTAGTTGGAGGTTGTGTGAGAGACCACATTCTAAAGTGTGATATTAACGATTTCGATATTGTTGTCGATTTAACAGAAACTGAGTTCAGAAGATTGTTTCCTGATATTGAAATGGTTGGGAAATCATTTCCAGTGTTCCTTATTGACAATAACGAAGTTGCATTGACCAGAACAGAAAGTAAAAATGGAGTCGGTTATACTGGATTCCAAGTTGATAAAACTGGTGTTGGTATTATCTCTGATTTAAAACGCAGAGATTTAACGATGAATGCTATAGCAATGGACGTGAATGGGAATATAATAGACCCATTTAATGGTATTGCTGATATGAGAAATAAAACGATTAAACACGTTTCAATCGCATTTGCTGAAGACCCAGTGCGTGTATTGCGAGCAGCAAGGTTTCATGCCAGATACGGATTTAAAATACACCCAGAAACTATTGAGCTGATGTCAAAGGTTGTTCCTGAACTTGATAAACAATGTCAAGAAAGAATATTTTTAGAAATTAAAAAAGGCTTAAGTGAAAAATACACATGGAAAATGTTTGATGCACTAAAAGATTGTGGGGCATTAGATATTGATGCTATGTCTATATATAGAGCGTACTCAAAAACATTATTGAAAAAAGCTAATTCCAGTGTGTCTAAATTTATTGCAATTGGAACAAACTTTAAGAGTGATTTAGACTATATAAGGCATTGTATTCCAACAGAGTATTCAGTTCTAAACAAATTGTTTAAAGCACATTACAACACAATCCTTGATTATGAGTTATTGAGTACGAGTCAACGATTAGATTTAATTATGAACACAAGGGCATTGACAAATAAAAACATTCTTGTTATATTTGATGTAGTAGCAGTGTTCCACAATTTGAAAAAAACTTCATTATCATTGTTAATTAACGACATTGAGTTGGCATCTAAAGTTGATGCTGAGGCAATTGCAAAGCAGTTCAAAGATGGAATGAAAATCAAATCGGCAGTGTTTGATGCCCGTGTAAAATATATTGAGAGTTGTAAATGAATGCAAGTGAACGAATATTAACAGAATTGACACATATAAAAGACAGTCAAGGTGTTGACTTAATAGATGCACTTTTGATATACTGTGGTTCAGATGACAGAGTTGAAGCAATTATTGGAATATTAGACAAACACGTTATCGAATTATTAAAAGCTGAGGCTATTAAAACAAATCGTGTTATTATTAAAACTCCAACATTGATTAGTAAAAAAAGATAATATGGACATATCAATCGGGTTTGAAACTTATATTGATTATGTTTATATTAAAACACATTTCACGATGGAATCCTTTAATTGGAATTACAATTCTGTATATAAAAGGATTCCATTTGAAACATATTTAAAAAGACGGGATTGTAAATTATTTACATCATTACATTTGAAATATCCAAATAGAATTGATAGATGTAATTTGATTATTAGTTCGTTTTTGTTAAATAGTAGTTGTCATATCAGTGATATATATTTTGACGATGAAATCAAAATGTTCCACACTGATAGAATGGGACGGGTAAAATCACTTGAATATGTAATCTCTAAAGATATTGCAAATTTAGCTGATTTTATGTATGATTCTAAATTTACTTTGCGTGATTTATTCATTAGCAATGGTGAATTGCCTTTGATATTTAAAAAATCACAAGAAATATTCGGTGGAATAACAGATGAAACATTATCGGTTTTAGATAAAGGATTAGCATACACTGAACAATCTAAATCTGACCCACTGTGGTCAGAGATTGCATTTAAATTAAAAAAGTATAAACCGTTCCTCACCGTAGAAAGTAGTAAAATAAAGCAATACATTGAAAATTTAAGTTAATTAAAAGTATATTATGGATAAGTGAATAACAAAAGGAAAGTTAAATGAGTGATTTTTTGAAAAAATTGAAAGAGAAAAGCCAATCCAAATCTGGACTAGCAGCATTAAAAGCCCAAATGGAACAAGGAAATGGTAATTCATTCAAAAACGATAAAATCTGGGAACCCCAAGTAGATAATGCTGGTAATCATTCAAGTATTATAAGATTTTTACCTCCATGTCCAAATGAAGATAGTCCATATACAAGTTTGTATAATCACGGGTTTAAAATCGGTGAAAAATGGTTTATCGAAAATTGCCCAACAACATTGGGCAAAGACCATAAGTGTCCTGTGTGTGAGGCTAATAGTGAATTGTGGAACACCGGAATTGAAGAAAATCGACAAATCGTCCGAACCCGTAAACGGAAACTAAGTTATTATAGTAATGTATTAGTTATTTCCGATTCACAACATCCAGAAAATGAAGGTAAGGTGTTCATTTTTCGCTACGGAGTTAAAATTTATGCGAAAATTCAGGATGCAATTAAACCAGACCCAGCATTAGGTGAAGATGCGTTTGAACCGTTCGATTTATGGGAAGGAGCGAATTTTAGATTAATCATCCGAAAAGTTGATGGACGTAGAAACTATGATAAAAGCAAGTTTGATGCTCCAAAACCACTTTCATCTGATGAACAATTTTTAGAGTCGTTAGAACATCAATTGCATGGTTTAGTTGAATTATCATCAAGTGATAAGTTTAAAACATACGATGAATTATCAACTAGATATAACAGTTTAGTTGGAGTAGTTGCAAAAGATACAGCATTTAACCAAACTGCACACCTTAATGGACCAGCTTCAGCACCACAAGCTGCAACTATTGACGATGACGATGACTTAGCTAGATTTAAGTCTATGTTAAATAACTAATAGTTTAAATGATTGTTGTGGAGTAATATCCACAACAATTCAATGTGGAGGTTGTATGATACAAAACAAAACTCATTTGTTAATTGATATGGAAACTTTGGGTACTAGACCTAACAGTGTTATTTTATCATTAGCTTGTGTCCAATTCACGTTAGATTCAATGTGTGAATTTGATGACTTAGTTAAATCTGGATTTTATATTAAATTTGATTCAATCGAGCAAATCAAAAAGTATAAACGGAATGTTGAAGTTGATACTATGGAGTGGTGGAGAAAGCAAGGTGATTCGGCTAAGTCTATTACAAAGCCATCAAAGCATGATGTTAGTGTTGAGCAAGGGTTGAGATTGTTTTCAAAGTTTGTTGGAACTACACAATATTCATACAATAATAGTTTTGTGTGGTCTAGGGGTATAGCATTTGATGGTCCAATATTAACATCATTGTATGATAATGTAGCTAACACAATTTCTATGCCAATAAACACTTGGATGTTGAGGGATGTAAGAACTTTTGTTGACGTGTTAGAAAGTTCGATAGATGGATTTGGTAGATATAAAGATTTAGGTATTCCAACGGCAGTTACTCACAATGCGTTACATGATGTTTGTATGGACGTTATGCGTATTCAAAAAATATACGCAGGTATTATGGAATAAAAGCTTGACTTCGTTAATCAATTAGTTTACTATACCAATATAGATTAACGAGGTTATATTATGAATAGGAAAGATAATGGCTAAGAAATTTGACATAGTTAAACTTCCAATTAGAGTTGGACAATTGAATGCAGCAATACTACAACGATTATCATATATAATTGAACAATATGAAATATATACTAAATCATTCGATGTAATACCAAAAGAATTAAACAATGCGAATAACAGTTTAAATCGTTTATTGAATAAAAGAATTACACTTATAAAACGGTATGCACAATCTGATATTAAGCTATCTAATTTTTCAGAAGTGTTGGGTGTATTGGCACAATTTCCACAAGAAATACAGTATTTGTTATTTCGTAGAAAAGAATTGATTAATGATAGAAGACTATTTAGACGCTATCATGCGTATATTAACAGTAGAGATAAACATAATGAACTGGAAGAAAAACGTAAAATCTTGACAAGTTCAATTGAGAGCCTAAGCGTTACTGAGTTGGACAGATTAATCGAATGTTTAATGGAGATATAACGTGATTAAGTTAAGCCTAAATCCAGCTTTAAACAAACAAAAAAGCTTTCCAATTGGAACAATATTAAAACCTACTAATTCGCTTATAAAAGCAACTGGTACAACAAATACATCAACTGATATATACGTTAAAGTTACCCAAGACAAAAGAACATACGAACCATGTCGCAATTGTTTTTTGAAAAAAACTCCTAAGTGTTCAGATGTGTTTTCATGTGTAACTGGAGAACATATAATCTTACAGGTATGCAATGAACGTGGAGACTTAATTGGAAACTAAACAAGTGGTTTGAGTTAGCTGGCGAACACTCATTTAATACTTGGTTAAAAAAGAGTCTGGATTCAAGGCATTTGATGCTCCAAACAAGCAAATTATTGAAAGCGTGTTTGGACATCAATACACAATACAATTTAAAGAGGACTAAATGAAAAAAATTAATTTAAGAAAAGCATCTGCGATATTACACACAATTCAAGCAACAATCAATTCTATTCAACTCCCAACAACCGTTGAGTTTAATGAGTATTCAACTGCTATTGAAGCAAAGATTGAAGCTGGAAATGATAAGTTATTCAAAAATATGACATCCCGCATTAACTTAACCACTGCGAGTGGTGCTATACGCAATCTTGTATATCAAGCAAATTACGAAAGCGGAATATATAAAATATTAGCGAATCTTAATTCTAGTGGACAAGCGTTAGCTACATTAAAGTTAATAAAAACTGATTCGGTTGCGATGTCAGTCACTGAAATTGATAAACGCATTGGTAGATATAAATCAGCAGAAACGGTTAATAAGTACGACTGTAGTTTTACATCATCTGTGTTGCTTCCAGAAGACATTTCACACGTTGAACAAGAGATTCAATGTTTGAATACAGCAATTCAAAAATTGAAAGATGAATTATTAGAATTGAATTATCGCACTGAAATTCAAATTCCAGATGATTTGGAGTTATTACTTTTAGATAATAAAATAATCTAATTGTAAAATGGTTTATATGTATATAGAGATTTAAGTGATTTTTAATTAATGTATCACAAAAACTATAAAATTGAATTATATCGTTATTGCTTACAGTTATTCACTTTGTTTATTGCTACTGTATTTTTATAACGATTGTTAATTGTTAATTGTGTGTTGTTTCAACATTTAAAGTTGGTATTACTTCGGTGATACTTGTATATTGCTATTGTGACTTTAACATTTAGTTTTAAATTTCTTTTTCTTTATATACATTTTCATTTAATGGAATCTGGTTATTGGTATTAATAATAATAACTAATCCAGATTAATCAGATTTCATTATTTTATTATTGAAAGTTTACCTCCGATTGTTGTTGATATATTGAACACGTCATTAGGAGTTACACGCAATACATTGTTTTTAGTCACGAAATTTACAAATGCTCTGTTACACGCCCATGTAATCAATTCTGAGCAAAACCACCTATCCTCTTCATGCCAATTTCTGCGGAACATATTAATTCCAATAATGGCAGTCCAATCAAATTTTTTACCTAGTTGTTGTCTAGCATAATTAATTGCAGTGTACGATATACAGGTTAAATCCACGAAAACTATTTTATCATACTTCAATATTATTTTCGATATTGGATATTCAGATACACCATATTCGATAGTGGAATCAATAACTGTGTTTTTTGTTTTATCAACAAATCCGCAATGTGAATAATCACTATTGGTACTAAATCTTATTAATTTAGATTCAATAGTGTGATTTAGTGCAAAGAAAATAGTTATCATATAGTAAATTCCAATTGAGTTGTTTATATTGTGTAAAAATTAGGCAATCTATTTACAGTTGCATACCCATCAACTTGATAATGTAAATCAAATTTAATTCCAAACACAATATCTGGATATGTATCATTTACACTTGTTGCATCACGAAATAACCTACATGACATAATAGTATCTGGTTCAATGTTTGAATCAGTTACACCTGGAAAGTCTAATACAAAATGTTTATATTGGTCTGTTGTTCCAACTATTGTTTGTTCAGCGTATATTGTCGTTGTTGTTGGAAATGTTGACCCAGTTGTTTGTTGATGTCCCCTTGCAATGGTGTACTCAATACCCCACCTAACCACTCCAGACGCTTGTGTATTGATAGAAAAGTGTACATGAGCAAATACTGCACTTCCCAACAAATAATCGTGCTGGAAGTGAAAATTTGAAAATACCTCACGCATTGCAGATGGTGAAAACGCATAAAAATAAATACCATTTCTAAATACTGTCCAAGCTGGAGCTGTATTACCACTTCGTGGGTCTATTTCTGAATTTAAATCTCGCCAATGTCCACTGACAATTGATACTGTTCCAACTATATCTTTCCATATACCTTGTGTGCCAATTAAAATCCATAGTGTATTATCACTTAATTGGTACGCAAGTTTACCTAAATCAGTTTGTAAAAAAGATGTTACAGCTAACCTAGCAGTAGCATTATTAAATATCCAATTATATGGAACGTGAATTTGTCCTAATGGTGCATTTTCGTGTTTCATATACTAACCTTAACTATTGTATCATTCATAAAAAGCAATTCTGGGTCTCCTAAATTATTATACACAATTAATTCCTCTAATGATTGTGTATCTGTGATATTAACCAATTTCCATTCATTTGATAATGCTCCATATTTAGTCCACAATTCACCAGTTGTTCTTATGTACAATGAACCAACAGGAAGGTCTAATAATATGATAGTTGGGTCATTAATTCCAGCAGCTATTGCTACTATATCATTTATTACAATACCACCAACTTCAAAAAAATCAGTTAATGCACTCATCCAATTTTACCAATTAATAACTTCTCGAATTGCCCACACATCTACTGGCATAGTCGAACTAACTAATAGTTGCATTTCTTGTGTTGTACCTGTCCCAATTAATCCTACACTAACATCTAAGTCTGTAATTGTTCCAAATTTTAATTTTGCATATTTGGTATAATCTGGAACAATAGTTGCATTGGAGGTTGGAGTTCCATTATGTAGAGCCAATATTTCAATTAGTTCCCTATTAGTTGAAGTGCCTTGGATATACAATATCCATTTACACGCAATAACTTGTTCTGTGAATACAGAATCAATAGCTCTCTGGGTCGTTACTGTAGATTCAAAGGAGTCAAACCTAGCAGTACCTAACAAAACTTCTTGACTTGCAACTGAACCATCCAACTTACCGATAGCAGTTTGTAATGTATCACCATCTGCGATGTAATTATTAGATGTATAAGTTGGCAATACATTACCTACTCCAGATTTGCCTACGAATGCTCTAACATAGCCTTCTTCATCTAAGGAAGAACTATCGTTTTGGATCCACTCATTCGTATTAGAATTAAAAGCAAACGATTTACCTGCACTTGTGCCTTCCAACACAAACACTTGGTCTCCAGCAGTTTCTTGATTGAGTTCTTCAATGAATGTACCCGTAACTTTATCATAGATATATACGTTCCTATTGGTTGTGATTGTTGTATTTTTGAATAATACACTAGCACCACCATCAATAACGACACCATCAATTGTTATGGTTTCTGTCGCAACACCTACTGGAATTACAATACTTGTACTATCAACAACCGTAACTGGTTCACGCCAACTCCTATTAGTAATATCGCTATATAATGCAATTTTACTCCAGTTTAATTGCCCAGAACCAGCAATTTTTTTAATCCACAATTCACCAGATGTTGTGTTGTGGAATATCGAACCAACGCCAACAGAACTAGATAACCCAGTTCCAGTTGGTGAATCAACATCTGCAATAATGGATGCTCCACCAAATGCAATACCCAATTCAACTTCAAATAATTGTTGTGACATTTTAACCCCTATATATTTAATTTAAACAAATAACATTCCAATCCTAATAACACCAACTTTCAAATCAACATTTTCATAATTATCAAGTGTCATATTAATGTCATTTCCAATTAATTCTATATTAATTTTATGTTGTATTTGACTCCCCATACTACTATAAACAACAAATGAACAATGTGAATTGTGATTTAACATTAAAACTTCACAGCATCTAAATCTAGTATTATAATCGTCACTGATATTGACTATCCATTTACACGTTCTATGGTTCAAAACATCTAAAGTATCTAAAATATAACTGGTAGTATTCTGATTGATGTTGAAATATTGTGGTGGAAATACACCATCTCCAATTGGACCAGGTGGACCAGGTGGACCAGGTGGACCAACACCAATTGTATTAATTAACGTTGGAGGGTCATCTTTAGATTCAATGTAAGTTAGTTTATCGTCATATATTGTAACAATTCCACTTTCAATAGTAGATTCGATTGCATTTGTAACAACTTCAGTTTCTGTTATGGTATCGGTAATACCAGATAGTACAATTACTTGAATCCCATCTTGATTGGAAACGAGTAATTCATCTGTCATCTAGTAACCTCTGGAGATAATGTTACTGACCCACCAAACAATCTGCGAACAACCCCAGATGGAGAATACAACTCTAAATCATATACAGCATTTTTAAAACTTAACATTGACGTATCTGTAGCAGATATTAAAAATGAAAAGTGTCCTTCAATTGGATTAGGAATTAATATCCTACCATTTTCTGTTGATAATTCGATTAATATAGTAGCTTCTGATATTTTTTCGCGGATTTGCATCTTAGCTGTATATCCAGTCAAATTAACTGGAATTGCTGGTTCACCAACTTTCCAAATATAATCTTTAGTAAAAGTTGAACCCTGATATATTGTTAAGTTAATAGTTGCTGGTTTCACGTTTACCCCTTATCTTTAATATTTATGATTCTATTTAATTAGATTTATAAATATTTATATATTTACTACAGTTGAAGGTGATTCGATGTTAAAACAAAAAACAGTAACAGATTTGTATAAAAAGGTTGTATTTGAATTACTCAAGAATGACCCAATATCTGGATATTGTGTGTTTGAAAATAGGGTTAAGCATAACAACCTATTGCTTGGAAATATTGAACTATTAAACTATTTACTAGATGTTGATATTACAATTGATTGGTCTACACTTGAAATATTAGATTCGACCACCGATGATAATACAAAACAATATACCAATGTTTATGAATTAATTGATATTATAACAAATAAATTAAATAAAGTATTTAATATGGATAGTTGTGCTATTCACAATTTGTGGAACTGTTATACTCCATGTGTTAATACATTATTAAAACACCCGTTAATATGGGTTGAAATTAATCCAGTAATAACAGATACTACAATGATTGGACTTCCACAAATATTACATAGTTTATTAATAGCATTGCAGTCTGATAAGATAATATGTTTAAATTTTGAACAATTAGATGACGACTCAACTGTATTGCTTGGATTCACAAATCAATATATGGAAGAATAATATGACCGAACCGATATTTGAAGAGAATATAGTTTCTATTCGTGGAAACATTGCCATAGATAATCCATCAATTCATTGTTATAGATTATTAGAACGACAAAACTCAATAAGTGAGTGGGTTCCAATATTTACAACAGATTCAATGGAAAACATCAAAATACATCTAGCAAATAAAACCAATAAACTCCAAGATGTTTGGAAAACACGTTTCGATTGGCTATTGGACAATATAGTAAATATTAAAGACTTATCAAAAGATGATATATTAAAAATGGTATATTCAGCTACTAATTAAAGTGTTTGGGTCAATTTATTGTTACCATTGACCCATTAATACTACACATACCTCCAGCATCAATTGACGTATTACCACCAGACTCAAGTTTCATAGAACTACCAGATTGAATTGTCGCATTCCCACCACATTTAATATCAAAATCTCCAGTAGCAGTCATTGCTATATCACCATCTGATTTAACCGTTATGTTCCCAACAACTTGACAATCAACTTTACCGTTCACTTTGAGTTTCACATCACCAGTTACTTCTACATTTAAATTACCCCCTATTTTAACATTAGAGTCTGTTTTGATGATTTCGTATTGTGTACCTTGGATTTTTAAAACATAATCTCCACCTGGATGTATTTCCCAAAATGTACCATTCTTGTGGTAAATTCGTATGCGTTCTGCACCATCGGTATCATCAAATTCTTGTATATGTCCACACTCTGTTTCAATTATATGATTGTATGGATATTTTGCAGCATATGCTGATTTTGGTTCTTTCCACCCATCACCCTCAGTCAATGAGTCGTTTTGTTTTTCTATAGATGTTTCTTTTGTTTCTCCCCTAGCTAACCTATTTGCATCCGACTCACCATCCTCATATTTTGTCTTTGTTTGACTTGTTTTTGTTGGTTTACCTGTTAATGTACCCATAATAATAGGCATTTCTGCACTATGACCATCTGCAAAAAAACCAACAACCGTTGTACCAACCATAATACCTGTTGGACTATGACCAATTCCACTTAATGCTGCACTGGTTGTTGGTTGCATTGTTGCAGCCCAAACTAACGAATCTTTTGATATTTCACTACTTGAATTTTCACTATCTTCTTCATCGTGATAGCCAAATATTCTTACTTTAAGTCGTCCAGTCTTTTCTGGGTCATCTCTATCTTCAACTACACCTATGAACCATACGAACTGTGAATATGAAAACGCATTACTTTGTAAACCTTGTAACATACCTTTCTCCATTTTTAAAATATAAACATATTTATTTGACTTTTTTATTATTTAATGTATCATGCACAACTATAAATTACTTATCAACTGGAGAATTAAAATTGCTTATTAATATTATTTGTGGTATTTGTGTTATTATGCTTATCTTCCACACAACATCAAGATTAAAACGAACTCCAACAGAAGCATTCAGATTGAACCCATTTATAAGTTTATCTGGAATCACTGGGTTAATCGTGTTGGTTCTGAACACATCATTAAGCGTGTTATAATATGTTCCACAAGTGCTATCTTGTCAATTATTAAGAATCAACAAGATAGCACTTGCAGATTGGTCTTAGTTATATAACAGTTGTAAGTGCTAACCTGTTGATATAGTAGCTATTATCGTCAATTACTATAAATCAATGAGTTAGCACTTGGAACACTTTACTAATTAACCAATACTCATAAATGCTAACCTATTGATTTAATTGAGAATGATTACAATATAACAAAATCAATAGGTTAGCACTTGCATCGTGGTATTAATTATATAACTGTTCCAAGTGCTAAGTCATTGATTCAAAATAATACTAGAGGAAACAAAATGAGTGAAACTATAAACAAAGAATTAAATGCTTTTTGGAGTAAACATGGAACAATTGAAATTGATGATTCTGCATATGAATTGTGTAGAAAAATTGTAGTAATTGATTATCCAAATAAAGTGACCATTAAACATAGTATGCAATTATTGCTAAACTTTGTACGGTCACTTGGAAATACTATTAACATACATCATATTGCTGCAAATGAATATTCGGTTAGTTTCTTTTTAACTTACATGGACGAAACAGTTGATAGTCCAATGGTAGCATAAAATATGAAGAATGTTACAATATCTCCACTCATATCTTGGAAATGTAAAAATGCTGTTGATTTGTCGATTGAGTTTTGTGAACCATGCTTATTGATTAATCAAGTATTTGTTGCAATTTGTGATTATGAAATGGCATTTGTTTTGTATGAATATGGTGGAATGTTATATTTCGTTGAGGTGTATGATTGTTACGAATATGGATTAGAAAATGAATGGAAACCAATTAAAACTGATATAGACGAAATTCGCAAATTGTTAGACACAAAAACAATAATCAATCGTCACATTAATAAATTAATACGGAGCAAACTAAGTGCAATTAAACGTTTTATGAAATGATATTGAAAGTCCCTTGACATAATTGAATTTGTATAGTATATGTAGAATAGAATTAACAAATGTCAAGGGACTTTCATGGGAAATAACAATTTATTAACAATTGTATCATATGTTGCAGTTGTCGTGGTTACAGCGATAATTGCAATCACAATAAAGGGGTATTATATATCTGTATCATTATATCCACACAATTATCTTGACAGTTATGTAACTGCCACTTCTGGGGTGTTCGGGTTACTTGGAATCATAATCTTAATATCTGCACTATTTGTATTAGTTCCATGTTGTTTTTTTTTAGTTAGATACTTAAAAAACCTAACGGATTTACATCGGTATCAAAAACTACATGAATTGGAATTAAATAAAGAAATACACATCAATACAATTAGTAGAGTTAGAAATGAGAAACTATGCACTCCATATCAATTGACATCTATTGCTGTATTACAACACGAAACAAGTGTAAGTCCAGATGATTATTGCGTTGAAGAATGTGATACGGATGTAAATCCAGACGATTATTGTGTTGAAGAACATGATACTGTTTTAGATTGTGGAAACAACGATGACGATGAAGAAGATGTAATATACGAATCAATTAATTCCAATCAAAATCCATACGTTGGGGTTATAAGCATCAATAAAAAAGATGATAATGGATACTTGACTGGATTATTAGAGGAATTAATTGACTCTAAACGTATATTGATAATTGGTTCACAGGGTTCGGGTAAAACAACACTATTCCAACACTTAATTAAACAGAAATTAGGGCAGGGACATTTAGTAGTAGTTATGGATTCACACACTACCCCAGGGAAATGGGATGAACGTGTGCGTGTTGTAGGACAAGGTAGGAATTACCCTGCTATTGCTGAAGAGCTAGAAAACTCATTACATTTAATGGACCACAGATATGAACAATTAGGAAGTGGTGCTGTTATTGAAGGTGAATTTCCACAAGTCTATTATTTTTCTGACGAGTGGACAACAGTATCTAAAAATATTCAAAACCTATCTGACTTTTTACTTCCACTATTGACAGAAGGTAGGAAAGTTGGTATAAATTTCATACTATCATGTCACTCAAAAACTGCAAGCTCAATTGGAATAAAGGGTAGTTATGATTTAATTTCCAATTTTGAATATATATTAACCCTAAAGAATAATAAAGGGGTTAGATTTGCCGAGGTTACAACATCAGCGAACCCTAAAGATAAGGTATTGTATTCACATCCAGGTGAATTTATTTGACAATTTAATTATAGGTGATTATTATGCGTAAAGAAATATATGGAATCTATTATAGACTAAGACGTGGTAAACTTGTTGAAATTCCAAGCGAATGGGTCGGTAAAGTAACAACTCCTTGTACTATGAGGAACAGACAAAGCAAAAAACCCAAACGTGGAAGAACTATAGACCGAGGTGGTGTTAATTTATATGAAATACATTCATTAAATACTTTTAGTGGTCCAGACTTAATATGAGAATTGAAAAAGATGGAATCTTTTATAGATTAAGGCGTGGAAAACTGGTGGAAATACCTAGTGAGTGGGTCGGTAAAGTACCAATGAATTGGGGTAAACAACGGAAGGTCTTTAGTGAAAAAATAAGAAGAAATATAAAACGCAAGGATAATAAGATTATTGAAAAGGAACGTGAATTTACGTCTGTTGATATTAACATTTACAATTTAACGGAGCATTATGTTAAAAACGATTGAAGAACGATTTAAAAAATTGGATGATATAGACCATGTTTTACACAGACCAGGAAGATATATCGGGTCTATTAATCCACATACAGCAAGTACATTTATTCACAACCAAATTGAAAAGAATTTTGTGAAGAAAGAGCTGACTTTTTGTCCTGGACTATTAAAAGTATTTGATGAAGTTATTTCAAACTCAATCGACTTTTCTAAACGTCCAGATGGGTCACATTTAGATACAATCAAAGTGACTATTGATAAAGGCACTGGTAAAATTACAGTGTTTGATAATGGTGGAATTACAGTTGTCAAACACAAAGACTACAACCAATGGATTCCAGAAATGGTATTTGAATTGAAATCTGGAAGCAATTTTGATGATGATTCGGATGATGGTTTTAGTGCAGGTCAAAATGGTGAGGGTGCATCATTAACTGCAATATTTGCAACTGAGTTTAATGTTATAACTTCAGATGGAACTAACTCATTTAACCAGACACACAGTAACAATTCAAGGTTAAAAACAGAGCCAGTAATAACCAAATCAAAAAAACGGTTTACTGAAATATCATGGATTCCAGACTATCCACGCTTTAATTTAGAAACATTAGACCAAGATAATTACGATAGGTTAGTTAAACGTGTTTATGATGTTGCTGGATGTAATCCAAAATTAAAGATACATTTAAACGGTGAATTGATAAAAATTGATTCATATAAAAACTATGTTTCCATGTATTGTGATAATTATGCAATTGATGAAACCGATACTTGGAAAATTGCTGTTACATCTGCAACCGATGGCTTTGACCACGTTTCGTTTGTCAACGGAACAGAAACATTTGTTGGGGGAACACATATTGATTATGTAACCAATCAAATAGTTTCAAAGCTCAAATTCCATTTTAGTAAAAAACACAAGATTGATGTAAAGCCAGCAGATATTAAAAACCATTTACAATTATTCATTGTTGCTAGTATTGCTAAACCTAGATATTCTAGCCAAACTAAGGAACAATTAATTACAGAACCCAAGGCATATCAAACTGAGTGGGTCTGTGATGATAAGTTCATAAAAAAAGTATTGGAATTAGATGCTATTCAATCTATATTAGATTGGGTAAAGGCTAAAGAACAGGCTACAATTGCTGCTGAATTGCGGAAACATAGTAAACTAATTAACAAAAATGACCCAAAGAATGTTCCAAAGTTTCACGATGCAACATCAAAAAATAGAATGGAAACCTCATTATTTCTTGTTGAGGGTGATTCGGCTCTTAGCGGAATATTAAGTGGTAGGAATACTAAATTACATGGAGCATTTCCATTAAAAGGTAAACCAATTAATGTGTTTGATATGGACATTAAAGACGTTATAAACAACTCTGAATTTAAAAACATATTGACTATATTAGGATTACAACTCGGAGTTAAAGTTGAATCTGTAAATGATATTAGGTTTGGAAAAATCATCATAACCACGGACCAAGACCTTGATGGTTATCAAATCAGGTCATTGTTATTAAATATGTTTCACAAGTTTTTTCCAGAACTATTTGAATTGGGAATCATTTGTATTTTAAATACTCCAATTGTTAAGGTACAACATAAAAAGAAGTCGATTAACTTCTATTCACTGGACAAATTTAATGAATGGAAAGAATCTAATACAGGATTTACATTTAAATATTATAAAGGACTTGGAACATCAACATCAAAAGAATGGAAAGAATATTTTGATGAAACGTCATTAGATAATAATTTAATGGTAGTATCAACTGGAATTGATAGCGATGTTCCTGGAACATTCAAGTTAATGTTTTCAAAAGAAAAGGGAATGACTAATCTAAGAAAAGATTGGATGGGTATTAGTGAGTTGGTATAACTGGGAATAAGCAAATGCAAAAGATAACAATTAATGAGTTTTTTGAAACACAACATAAACCATACACGATATATGATTCACAACGGAGTATTGCAAATGTCATAGATGGATTAAAAATAACACAACGTAAAATAGTCCACACTTGTAAAAAAAGAACCAACACAGAAATCAAAGTAGCACAATTGTGTTCATCCGTTGCTGCTGAAACAGCTTACCACCACGGAGAAGCAGGAATCGGTGGTGTTATTTGTAACTTAGCTCAAAACTTTGCTGGTTCAAACAATATCAATTTACTCGAACCTATAGGGCAATTTGGTTCAAGATTATCACCAATTCCAGCAGCACATAGGTATATTTTCACAAAGTTATCTCCATCATTTAATACATTATTTAATAGTACAGATGATGTGATATTGGAACATCTATATGAAGATGACCAACAAATTGAGCCAAAGTTCTATGTTCCAATATTACCAGTTGTATTAATTAATGGAACACATGGAATTGGTACTGGATATGCCAGTAAAGTGTTAGCATATAATCCAATTGATGTAAAAAATGATATTATTGCTATATTAAATGGTACACCTAGAATTGAGTTGATTCCTTGGTATAAGAATTTCATTGGACAAATATTAAAAGGTGAAAATCAAAACCAATGGATTTTCAAAGGTAAATTGGAAATTGTTAATTCAACGACAATTAGTATTACCGAATTGCCAATTGGAATGTTCCTTGATGATATTAAAACAATCCTTAATAAACTGAAGGAAACAGATGTAATCAAAGATTATGATGATGATTCTTCAGAAGATGGATTTAATATTGAAATTAAATGCCCTAGGAATGTTACTAATATGGACATTGATACCATTTATAATACATTTAAGTTGGTATCAAAAGACACTGAAAACTTAACATTGTGGAATGTTAATTCTAAACTTCAAGTATTTAATTCGGCAGCAGAAATTGTTGATTATTTTGTTAAGTATCGACTTCACATTTATGAATTGAGACGTTTAAAGTTAATTGATATAGTTACTGCTGAAATAGCAGATATTTCAGAAAAAATACGATTTATCAATTATTACATTGAAAATGCAACAACATTTAAAGAATTGTCTAAAAAACAATTGGTAGAGTTATTATCGAACAATGGATTCATTAATGTAGATAAGTTGTTATCAATGCCTATTTACAACCTAACAAAAGATAAAATAGCAGATTTAAACACCTCATTAAAAAACAAAGAAAAAGAACTAAAATCGTTATTGAATACAACAGCTAATAAAATGTATTTAAACGAAGTTAGTTCGATTAGTCTTTAGTATTCAATTGTGGAAATGTTCCACTCATAAAAATAGCACTTGGATAATTAATAACACCGTCCAAGTGCTAAGTCGTTGATATTATTACCTTGTACCATTCTCAATTAAATCAATAGGTTAGCACTTGGAACAATTAAGTAATTAATACCACGCTGTAAGTGCTAACTCATTGATTTTAGCTATTCAACACAATTAGTTACATATTTGTTCCAATTTTTAACTACACCTCAATGGTTTGGACAACCAACTATCAATAGGTTAGCACTTGCAACAGTTATATAACTAATACCAGTCTATAAGTGCTAACCTATTGATAGTTATACTAATTAACTTTATGTATATTAAACAAGTGGTTAGCACTTGGAACAGTTAGTTAATTATAAGACCAGTGCAAGTGCTAACTCATTGATTTTAATAATTGACAATGAATGATACACTCTTGAAGCGTCCCTATAATTACTTAATGTCTGTAAGTGCTAACCTATTGATAGTTAATAACAATTAATTACACTATACGAATCAATGAGTTAGCACTTGGAACAGTTATATAACTAACACCAACCTGTAAGTGCTAACTCATTGATTCTTGGTGGACAGTCGCTAGTATTTTTATTACAAATTAATAGTTGACATCTTAATTTCAAATAACTATAATGTAAAAAATTCAAACAAGGGGTAAATAATCATGTCGCATTCAAGTTCAGCCATATTGTATGAAAATGTTATTGAAGTTAAGAGTGGAAGCAAAATCAGTAGAAGAAAAGGTTACAAAAAAGCAACTTCCATAAAAAAAGGAGATAAGATAAAAATTGTGGTTGAAACTCCAGAGGATGGCGAGTTTGAAAAAATTGTTACTGTTGCTGGAACTAAAATTGTACGAGATTATACCGATGTCGTTGAATTTCAGTTTGAAGGCTGTTGTTACGACATTAATGCTAATATTCCTGTTGATTGGTTGTATAAAATGGAGGTATAGTGAAAAAATTTCAAATTCCAATTATTAAGAAGATGGTTGGACTGCCAGTTATGTCTATTGAACAATTCTTACATCCATATAGTAAAGTATATTGGTTGAGAATTGTTGATGATGATGTGTATGCTGAATATAACTTTACTGGAGTTAAAGTTAAACAAATTAAAAGTTTTAATCATGGTATTGGATTGCTAATTGAACAAGGTTACTGTGTGGTTCCAGATGGAGTATTACACCTGATTGAATATGACCAATTTCGTGGAATATACAATAACGGCACATGGGTGTATTCCAATAAAATGTTAGACCGTGAATTTGACGTAAATAATTTTGACATACTAGATTGGTTACGTTCACACTCAGAATATGGTTGGTCACAATCCGTGATTCATAAAATTAGTCTATTAGAACTTGGTATTAAAGATATTATCAATAGCATTGATGTATTCACGATGTCAATTGATAATCCACCTACTCCAAAAAGAGTTGATAGGAATAGAAAACATTGTTTTTTTGATTACTTGAAAATCATGTTTAGGGATGAATTGTTTTTAAGTGGTATTAAAAATAAGAAATTGACAATCGCTGATTTTCAGTTATTATATGCCAAATACTACACTGATTCATTTCACATCAATAGACTTGAGCTTCCAAACTTCAATTTGAAATTATGTGATTATGATACATCAGGGTACTATGAAATGAGTAAACCTTACAACAGGCAACAAAGTAAGTTGTCATTGAAACTTGAATTGGGTGGAGTAAATTTATAATGAAAACAATTAAACAAATCAAAAGCGAGTTAAATAACCAATTAGCACAAATTTCATTGGAAAAGTCCAACAAAACAAAGGCAAATCTATGTAAGTTGTGCAATCTTTATATCACTGAGCAAATTGGTATTGTTAAAAGTGAAATTGCAAATGTACGCAAAACTATTGCAAACTTGAATGATGAATTATATTTTTTCCCATGTTATCCAGAAGAATCTGTTTCCATGTGTAAAAAACAGTTACAAAACGCACACATTAGCTTAAACAAGCGAAACCAATTGTTAGAATATTTGATTTTCAGTGGTGGTAAATTAACTAGAATTAGGTTGGGTTTTGTTAGTGAAAAAACAGCAATTTTAATTTATAGACTTATTTCATGGGCTAAAGTTGTTTAGTCTTTTTATGTATTGTTCCATTCCATGCGAGTTAGTCAGATGTTAATAAACAAACAAGTCAAAATAATTGGACTACTAAGCATAGTTTCATTAAAGATTGTTGGTGTTAGCTTATACGAGTCAACAATAATCACATTTTATAGACTTGTTTGTTGGATTAAAAATACTAACGTCCATACAGGTGAATTGTGTGAATTAATTGCTTATTATGAAACGATACACATTAAACTGGAGTCACTCCACACTCGATTTATTCAATTGACAATAACACTAGACAATACCTTGTTGGATGTCGAAAAATGATTGTACAATGAAGTTTTTTTGGAGAATTAAATGGATATTAAAGGTAGTAAACTCATAGCTATAGACTATGGTAATGGTGATATTTCAACCGTTCACAAAGTAGAATATGGAATAGTAGCAGGTAAATTATGTTATTTCAGGATTTTAAATGGAGGTGTATATAAGATAATTACCGAAAGTGATGTTAATGCTGGTGAGAAACTTTTAGAAAAAAGTCTATTAAAATAGAATCCATAGTCGATTATCATTTAATATGTGCTTGTTTGCAGCTTTGGTTAAATGGTATAATTCAATAAATATTGTCATTTAAAGGATTATATTGTGCCTGGAACAAATGATGAACAACCAATTTCAAAAACCCAATTAAGAATAATTGAAAAACATTTAGATAACTTATTTAATAAATTGGGCTTAGATATAGTTTTCACCAACCACTTTTTTGATAGGTTAAATGATAGTAGGAACAAAAAACAAATAACGACATCTGAATTGGTAATGATTTATACATCATTATATGATAAGTTTGGAGTTGATTTATCGCATCTAGGAACAGACGATGACATTGATAGATTAATTCACTCATTATCTACTGATATTAATATTCCAATTCAAATATCCTATGACAGAAAGACTAAAAAAATTAACATATTGGCTAAAACGATTATGCGAGTTAAAAAGTTTTATTCGTCAAGTAAGGAAGTCGTGGTTGAAAAGTTGACATTTAAGCAATTTTGTAATAAATTATAATTATGGAGTTAATATTATGACTAAAGATACGATAGAGTATCTATTATGGTGTTGTACCGAGAATGAAAAAGCAAAACACACGGAATACGTTTCAACGCAACATATCGTAACTGAATTGCGTAAACATAATCCAAGAATGCTCGTATTTCCAACCAGTATTTCATGTGGTCCGTTTTCCAACATCGAAAAGGTATTCTGGGATTTACATGATTTTGAATCTGTGGCAGAAGTGTTAGTTGATGGTGATATTACTTGGGTCATCGGTACGCATAGAGATTATAGGTCTCCATTTGTTTTTAAACTATATACTAAGGGATTAAGGTGGATACCTTCAACAACTTAACTTTTGGCGAGTTATCGAGAACTTCCCTTAAACACTTCATTGAAAATAGTAACACTGGACAATGGCAACGAGACATTACGTTGGAACAAATACTGAAAAGCGTAGATAACAATGTTGTAATGTCATTTAAGTTCAGTGGTATGTGTGATGGATTACCTAATGCAAAACTCACAATATTTGATTGTGGAAATGGAACTTGGAATGTTCCGAATATAATTCCAACGGATGTTTTGGAGTTAAGTGTATATCAATATAACAAAATATTAGCAGATTTTGAACAAACTATCATTGAACCAATCAAGGTCATTGATAAAAATATAACTTTAAATAAAAACGGAGAACTTAATGGAAATTAATGAAATTGTAAACAGCACCCAAGCAAATGAAGAAATCAATGAAAGATTGACTAAAATTATCGAACTGTTGTCGGAATGTGAAAGTATTGCGGATGAGCATAAAGTCAGTTTTATCTTTGATGGACCATCGTATGGTATGGGTGGTTCATATCATCCAAGAAATCAATGGGTATCATCAGACTGTGAGGGTGAAGATGGATGGTCTGATTCAGGTTGTTCGGATGGTGATTATGATGGTGGTTGGTCAGCATCAAGTCAATCTTGTTAGTAATTGTGGGGCTACTACAGCCCCATATTTTTGTGGAGTTTGATGTGAGTGTTGTATTAATAGCAAATATTTTAATTGGACCAAGTGGTTCTGGCAAAACAACTTTAGCAAAAACATTTGACCCGTCATTATGGCAGATTGTATGTCGCGATGACATACGCAAAGAAATATTGTCTAAATGGAATAAGCGTGAGATAATTCCAGGTGAATTGTGGAAACTTTGGAAATTCAATAAACCTAACGAAAAACGGGTTACACAGATTTATATTTCCAAAGCAAAACAAGCATTTGAAAATGGAAAAAATATCATTTGTGCAGACACCAACCTAAACGAAAAAACAAGGCTGGAATTGAAAAGTGAACTTACAATTATTGGGTTTAAATGTGTTGATGTACCGATGGTAGTTACACTTCAAGATTGTATATTGTGGGATAGTAAGCGTCCAGATTCTGTAGGGAAAACTGTTATAAAAAGACAGTTTGAATTATATTTAAAATATACTGAAAAGGCTTTACATTGTTTTTAGATGTGTTATGATGTGTTCCACAAATTGAGTAATTACTATTTTTAATAGGAACACATATCATGTCAATATCAGTAGCACAACACACTAAAGTATTAAACATAATAGCAACATCACGTTTATTAAATAAAAAGATTGAAGTTAGTCAAGGATTAATTGAAGTTGAGGTAACTCGGTTAAACACATTGTTATGTGAATATTGGAAAGAAGCCAAAGTTGACGTTGATTTGTTAGATTTCAGTGTCAATTTAATTATGAACAATATGTCCGATTTCGTTAATCCGTTATTACACGATAAAATAGTTCGTTTTTATGTTGCTGATTTTGTTGAGGAGATAGATTGTGATGAATATAACTTCTAAAACTGTTATAATTACCGACCCCTGTTATGTGATAGCCAATGAGTTAGATTTGGAAAGGTGTGACTATGGTAACAACCTTGAAGCTCTTGGATTCAAGAATTACCTTTGTGAATCGACATTGTTTGGGAATTGGGTATGTACCACCTACAAAACACAAAATCCAATTCAAGGTATTAAAGATGTTCCAAAAGTATTCGATAATGTAATTGGTGGATTTTGCTCAATTATTGGATTAGTTGCAGTGTTTGAGTTGGATGAAATTTTAAGATATAATCCAGACTTTATTATTCCTAGTGGTTGTCAATGGGCAACCACCATTCAAAATTTCACTGGAACAGTTTACTACTTGGTCGGTGATGAAGAAAACTGTCATGTTGTTGGTGTAGGTAACACAAACTTTATAACTATACAATCAGGGGAATACAATTGATATACCATTGGGTTATTTTAACAATTGTTGCTTTGTCTATAGCATATGCAATTTTTTATGTTTACTTTCATTTATAGGATAAGGTATAATGAGATTATATTCGTGGGTTATGGGTTTATATTTAAATGATAAACAACATGGAATTCAAACAACTCACGCAATGTGTGAGTTGACATTAAAGTATAAATGTGATGTCACAATTAAAGACAAACTGTTTTGGGAATGGATTAGTAAACACAAAACCATATGCTTATTGGATGCAAAGAATTATCGTGGATTGTTAAATCTTGTAGATATGTTTGATACAGTTGAAAATCCGTATCCTTGGGGAACCTTTAATGAAGACTATGACTCATTGGGTGGATTAATGACTTGTGTATCAATTGTTTTACCAGAAAGAATTTATGGACGAACAAAAGAGTTACCAGATTGTAGTGCCAATGGTGTTAGGGTTTTGTTGCGTGAGGAAGGCTATACTGAGTGGGAGATTGAGTTAATGTTGAAACTTCCAACTTACAGATTAGCTTAACTGTAAATCTGTATGATAGTTGACAACACAATCAATTTAAACGTATAATGTTCATTTTTAACCTATTAACTTAATGGTGTATTATATGGCGATGAATTTAAATGAATCCTTATCTGGATTAATTAAACGATTAGTTTCTGCTGGATTCACAAAAAAAGAAATTGTTAAAGATGGTATTGGATATAATTGGACTAAAGCAGAACTGGCTGATGAAAATATCCAATATGAAATTAAATTAAACATTGCAAGAAACTTAGGACTGGATATAAAAGAAGTTTTGGATCCAGATGTTAATATTAATATGATTTGAGGTTTTTATGGAAATCAAAGAATTGGTTAAAGATGGTAAAACAGCAACATTTTCACATTATACAGAAAGTGAATTGTGGTATAAAACTGATGTTGAGGGATTTTTGTTTCCTGTACCAATTTCAGATATTGGAGATGCGACATTCAAACAAACTGAAAATGTATGTTGTTGATGAGATATATCAGAAAACACCTACAACTGATAGAAGATGCTAAAGAGCAAGCATAAATAACTCATTTACAATTTTGGAACACAAATGAGTTATGGTTTAATAGATGTTGCAATGGACATGATAACTGGAAATATTAAATATGCTAGTCCAGAGTTACAACAGTCTAGGCTTGATTGTTGTAACCATTGTCCACTACTAATTAAGTTAATGGGACAATGTAGTAAATGTGGTTGTATTGTATCATATAAAGTAAAATTCTTAGGAGCATCATGTCCAAACAACATATGGTAATACACCACAATTAGATTAACAAACGGAAATTTTAAATGAAACATTATAATTTATACGAACAAGATTTAACGTGTGTGAACAATTCCGAACCATCGGCAGTTGACAAAGCATTAGCAGTTTTTTACATCATTTTTATTGGACTTTTATACTTATGATTATGAGTAGCAGAAATAAGGTTATAGTTGGAATAAGTGGATTAAAGGGTAGTGGAAAAACAACCATTGCAAATTCTTTGCATAAAGGGTTTGGTTCAATTAGTTCCATAATTCCATTTGCAAAACCTGTCAAAGATTTAGCATTGTCGATGGGTTGGGATGGAATTAAAAATGAGAATGGACGAAAAATATTACAATTGCTTGGCACTGATATTGGTAGAAACTTAATTAGTCCAAATATCTGGATTAACAAATGGCTAAATGCTGTTGCTGAATCCCATAGTCGAGTTATCATTGTTGATGATTTAAGATTTGATAACGAAGTTGATGTGATTGTTAATAATGGTGGAATCATTGTTAAAGTTGTTGGAAGTAGGTTTGAATCGAAACATGGTATCAAGTTCCACGAATCTGAGGCTGGAATTAAACATCATGGTCATTTCGTGATTGATAATGGTTATAATGTACTTGATGTAGACCTACACCCAATAATTGATGACATTTTGTTGAGATTGCGTTAGAAAACAAGTTGTAGAGTGTTTCATTCATAAGGAAATTATCGTGGAATTCAATTCCAGCACTCGCTACCAATCAATAATTGGAAATGAGTAATGGCTACAAGAAATTTAAAACTTAATTTCTCTTATTGAGAGATAACATGGAGCATATTAAAAAATTATGATTATAACTACACATTTACATATGTTAGACTATGCTGTTTCAATTTCAGTGTCTAATGATAATGTTATTGTCAAAATTAATCAGGACAATTCAGATAAACAATATGTTGGTACAATACAAGAATGGGTGTCTGATTCTATTACAGAAAGTGCAAATGACATTGGATTAACTGAATTTTGGACAATGTTTAAATATACGATTTCAGATATTGCTGAAAACTCGTTAAATTGCATCAAACGAATTTCAATATCGTGTTAATCGTTTTTGTTCGGATAAGACATACATCGAAATAACAATTAACTGGAGAGGTAATATTGATATACAATCGCCCATTCCAGAAGCATTTGGAACAATAATGGAATATTAATCCAACACATTCCAACTGGAATAACAGCACGTTCAATGGATAAACGGACTCAACGTGGAAATAGAAATGTGGCTATGCGATTGCTTCGACTCAATATAATTGAGCAATTGCTTACTAATTAACATTAAGATTCAGTCAAATATAAATATTAATTATTAATAATTGACTGGAGTTTTTATGTTTAAGCGTTTAAAGGAATCACAAATAACGAAATATGTGTTGAATAAGCTATTTGACATTTGTATCAGGAGCGACTTAGTTTCGATGCGTTTTTTCGTTTCAATGGCTAATTTTGTGTTTGGATTAATGTTTTTTTTACAAGAAATGCAAACTTACATATCACCGACACACTATTTCATTTTACACATTATACCTGGAGAACTATGGGGCGGATTGTTTATATTAGCAGCATCCATGAATATGTTTTCTTTAATAATGGCTATACGGAATTATTGGACATTAGTGTTTGATTGTATTCTTAGTTCTGTTGTGTGGACATCATACACAACAGCAACGATGTTGGCATATAAGCAATTATATGTTCCAAATATTATCCCAATAGATATACTTAGTAGTGTTTTGATTACATTGCTAGTGTGGTGGTGTATGATTAGATGTTTGGCTGATAGAAAAAACAATAATGGAGGTCAATAATGGAAACTCCTACAAACCTATTAGGTGGTATATTATCACCTACATCTAATGTTTTGGAAAGTGGACATCATGTATTAAGCAACTTTTATGAAAATTTAACAGTAATAGGTTTAGTGGTATTAGCAATGATTGCAATTGCCACTCCAATTATTAAAATGATTCAAAAAACAAATAGTGAGAATAATAACCAAATCAATAGAAATGATACAGAAAGCTACCTGTATCAGCACTTGAAAGAACAAATCGAAAATCAAAAACAAGAATTGGCACTAGCTCGTGACGAAAACAATCGTTTATGGGAAATGATAAAGGGTTTAGAAGCTAGATTGTGCAAACTTGAACATCTCGAAAGGAACTTTGACGAGTTAAAAGTAAGTCTCAATATCAAAGATAATACAATTGTAGAATTAAATGCTAAAATCGTTGAATTAGAAAAAAGAAACATTGCGTTACAAGTTGATAATGAACTAAACCTAGAACAAATAAAACAGCTACAATACTTGTTGAAAAAATGTACAGATAGTTGACTTTAAAGTGTGTAAATGTTAAAATTTCAATATTAACTAACTAAGAGGTGATTAATTATGGGTGGCAATGCGTTAGCTGATTTCGGGGTTCAAAGAATTGATACTCCAGAACTAACATCTGAGTTAGCTCAAATACAAAAAATGTTAAACCACATTTGCCCTGGAATAACCTTTGTTCCAATTGCGTGGTATAATACTAAACCAAATCATGGTGATATTGACATTTTATATACAATGGACACTTCAATATACCCATTAGATTATGTTTTTAAATCGGTTATAGAAGGTTATAATCCAATTGCATTCCATGCAGACGACAAATCACTATGTTTTAGTTTTGTGTGGAAATGTAAATCGGGTAAAAAAGTTCAAACGGATTTAATTTATACTCCAATTGTAACGTATGATTTTGCTAAATGCTATTATTCGTATAATGACCTCGGTAATCTATTGGGTGTTCTATTCAAAGTTGCTGGCTTGAAGCTTGGACATCAAGGGTTAATTTACACTCTTAAAGAAGATACCCGTGTGATTGCTGAAATTGTAATCACACACGATTGGGAACAAGCATTGTCTGTCTTAGGTTATGATAACTATCACAATACACAATTCGACACGTTAGAGGACATCTTTAATTATGTCAGTGATTGTAAGTATTTTTCTCCACACTGGTACAATTTATCCACTAGAAATCACGATAGTCGCATTAGGGATAAAAAACGAAAAACTTACATGGAATTTCTAAAGTGGATTGAAACAAAAACTTTTAAAAAATCTAAATCAATAGACACAAACACAATTTTAAATAAGTGTTTTAGATTGTTTCCAGACTTCAAATTGCGATATGATAATGTATTAAAAGAAGATGCTGATAATAAGATATTCAAACAAAAGTTGTCAGGGAACGTTATATCTAAAGTTACTGGACTTAAATTGAAAGAATTAGGGAGATTCAATGAAAAGTTCCGTAAGCATTATGCCGATAAGCTTAAACCATTTGTTTTAGCCTCGTCCAATTCTGAAATTGAAAAATTAATTAAAGACTACTATGAATCAAGTTTGTTTCTGTAATGATAAATTATGGACTAAAAATACATTCAAATCAAATTTCAAAGATGTCCAATTTGAAATTCAAAAACATCAAGGTGTCGCTGGTTATTATGATTGGCGACTTCCTACTTTATCAGAATTAATTGCAATAATCCAAAAACCTAGTAAAAACGATACAGATTATTGCATTGATACTGGTGTATTTCAAGATGTTATCAAGAAGGATTATCAATGCTATTTAACATCAACTTTAAGTTCCACAGATTGGATATATGTCGTTGATTTTTGGAATGGTGATGTGGTAAAAGCTCACATAACAGATTTGATGTGCGTTAGGCTATGCCGATGATTAATAATGTTTAGGGGAGTATAATGAAAGATAGTGAAATGGTTAGTTTTTGTAAAACGTTTGTTAGTTTGTTAGATAGACCAGTTAAAAAATCTTGTAGTAGAGATATGATACAAGTTGTTGAAAATGGTAAAAGATACGCTACTGAGTATAATTTAGAACGTGATTTTTTATTGGATGATGATTTACTGAAAAAATTTGGATTCGATTCAGTTTATTGTAAAGTTTATGCCTTTATTCGCGATAACCAACATTTATTTTAATATGAAACCATATATCCACGCAAAGTTAGACGTAAAGATGTTTGGAGGTAAAAAAGAAGATTATTATCCAATACATGAGTTTATAGACCAATCATACCACACAATGCCTGATATAAGACACAGAGCATTACTTCACAATCAATTCGGATTAATGTTAGTAGAACAATTCTTTGGACAATGTTTAGTCAATTCAGATGGTAGAGAATACTCTCCAAGGGCAGTAGCAGAAAACCACATCTTAGGTGACTTGGGATTCATTCCCACGGTTGAAAATTATTTTAAAAATATGGAAATACAACCGTGGATGAGCGGAACATTAAAGAAAAGGCGAGTTATAAAGTTTAATAAAACTGAGTAATGGGAATATGATTAATAATATACCAGAGGAAGTTTACTGATTTAGTAAAAGCTAAATTTCAAGGATGTGCTAGCCTACCATATGGATTAACACTTGAAATAGTGAAAACTATATTATGTTAATACATAGATATAGTCTTGATTTTGATAAACGGGGAAAGTTTTAATTAAGTTGAAGTTTTAAACAAAACAATATAAGGAGAGTTAATATGAATGAAAAGCTTGTAAGATTAACAGAACAATATGAAGCTATGGTGAAGACACTTCAAGAACAAGCAAACGCAACTATTGCTGATATGTTGGCACAAATCTTTGATGGTAATTCGCCACCATATTGTGTTAGTTGGACACAGTACACTCCATACTTCAATGATGGAGATGAATGTACGTTTGGTGTAAATGACTTTGATGTTTATTTAACTGAAGATGACTTTGATGAGGATGATTATGATTCTTATTCTAATGGAGTATATCCATTACTTGATGAGTTGTCTGCGTTCACACAAACGGAATTAGGCGAACAAACATTTAAAGTAGCTTTCGGAGACCACTCTAAAGTTATTGTGAGAAAAGATGGTATTGAGATATTAGAATATAACCACGATTAACACTGGTCAACTAGGGGAAATACATGAATATAATCATTAAGGATGACCTTAGTGCTGAGGATAATGCAATGATACAAGCATTATACAGTCGTTCTGGATTATCGGTTTTAGACCACATAAAAAAAGTTGAAGATGTTGGTTCAACTAATTTTATGTCCAACTTTTATATTGGGTATGGACATAAAAGTATTGGAGATTGTGGTACTACAACCATCTATATAGAAAATGTGTCAATTTTGGCAGCTAAAGCAATTCAAGATTCACCATTATATTCTGGACAAGAATCTTCAACCCGATATATTGACTTCCAATCAAGACCAATGATAGACCCCGTTAATTCAGCTACTTCAAAAGAGATATTAAATGAGTGGATGAATATATACACTGAATATCAACCAATTGTAATAGCTGAATTAAAAAGGCAAAATCCAAAATCAAATGGAATTAACCAAACAGTTTACGATAAAGCAATTCAATCAAGGTGCTTTGATATTATGCGTGGATTTTTACCGAGTGGTGCTACTACTCAGTTATCATGGACAACAAGCTTAAGTCAAGCTAAAGATAGGATTGATGATTTGTTACAACATCCATTATTGGAAGTTAGAAACATTGCCAATGAAATGTTGTTACAATTACAAAGTAAATATCCAAGTAGCTTCAACTACAAATTAAAACCTGACATTATTAAGTATGGGGTGAAATATTCAGAATATATCCACTATGCCGAATCTGTTGAGTATAATGGATTTAATATCAATTTCAAAACACTCAACTTTGATTTTAAGCAGTTGGATATTGAATTGATGGAACATAGACCGAAAGGTAAAATGTTACCAAAACACCTTAAAAAATATGGAACAGTCCTATTTGAATTTTTATTAGATTATGGTTCATTTAGGGACATTCAAAGACATCGGAATGGTTTATGTGAAATGCCATTATTAACAACTCAATATGGATTTAATGAATGGTATTTGGACAATTTACCTGATTGTGTTATTGATGAAATTAATGCTAGGATTGGTAATCAATTACACAAGCTAGATTTATTATTGTGTAATAAGTATGAATTGCAATATTATATTCCAATGGGATTTAATGTTGTTACAACACTGTCATACGACTTACCACAAATTGCTTATGTATTAGATTTGAGGAGTTCATTAACCGTACATCCAACATTGCGAAATATTATTAATAAGATTGGAGTAGTAATTCAAAATGAAATTCCAATGTTACAACTGTATATGGACAAATCAGACGATGAGTTATGCTTAAAACGTGGATTACAAGATATTACATTCAAAGAAACTAAAATCATTCCAATAGAATAGAGTTGGTAAGCCTATTATCAATAGTGATGGAAGTGTGAAACAAAACTCTATTTTTATTTGACAATGATGTAATTATGTTTGTTTTAAAAACAGGTGATGACATAATTTACATTGATAATGCTGACACGTTAGATGGTGAAGGTAAACTTTCAGAACACATATTTGGACAACGTTAAAAAGTCTAATAGCCATATTCATGGGCAGTGATTCCGAAGTTATGTCGAATGGTAAGCAATCAGATTGCTTAATTTAAACTTTATATAATGGTAATAGTGAATTAAAATGGAAAAATGACAAATTGGAAACTAGAAGTGAAGTAATTATAAGAAGAACGTATGCAAGACCACAAAATGAAATGGAAACCAAGTTTGAATCGTGGGATGACATTTGTTTACGGGTTATGCTGCACCAGTGGTGGTTATGGAAACGAGCATTAGGGAGAGAACTAACACACAAAGAATATTCGGAATTGTTTTCATTTTATTGTTTGATGTTAGTTAAAAAGGTATCTGTTTCGGGAAGAACTTTGTGGTTAGGTGGAACAGAAATCGCACAAACACGGGAAGCATCCCAGTTCAATTGTAGTGGTACTATTGTTGAAACCGTATATGATGTTGTGGATGTATTATGGCTTTTAATGCAAGGCTGTGGAGTAGGATTTAAACCTAAAGTTGGTACATTAAATGGGTTCTTTAAACCAATTAAAGACATTCAAGTAATTCCAACACAAAGAACTACTAAAGGTGGAAGAGAAACCAATTTAGAAACATGGAACAATCAAACTAAAACTTGGACTATTTCAATTGGAGATTCAGCCGAAGCTTGGGCAAAATCAATAGGTAAATTGTTAGCTGGTAAATATCCAGCAGATAAGCTTGTATTTGATTTTAGTGAAATAAGACCTGCTGGATGTAGGTTAAAGGGTTACGGTTGGATTAGTAGTGGTGATACTGCAATATCTAAAGCATACGTTGCTATTGCACAGATAATGAACAGGAAGGCTGGAGAACTCTTATCACGCATTGATATATTGGATATAGTGAACTGGCTAGGTACAATTCTTTCCAGTCGTAGAAGTGCTGAAATTGCGTTATTTGAGTATGGGCAACCAGAATGGGACGAGTTTGCAATTGCTAAACGTGAGTATTGGAATAATAATCCGCAACGTTCACAATCGAATAACTCATTAATATTTAATACAAAACCAACTAAAAATGAACTACTTGATATTTTTAGTATCATGGAAGAAGGTGGGGGTAGTGAACCTGGATTCATCAATGGTGAGGCTGCTCTATCAAAAGCTCCTTGGTTTAATATTGTCAATCCGTGTGCAGAAGTATTATTACCTAATAAGGGATTCTGTAATTTGGTTGAGATTGATGTGTCTAAGTTTATTGGAGATACATCTGGGTTGCATGAGGCATTAAGATTATCAGCAAGAGCTAATTATAGACAAACTTGTGTTAATTTAAATGATGGAATATTACAAGAATCATGGCATCTTAATAACATTTTCTTAAGATTGTGTGGTGTTGGATTAACTGGAATAGCACAACGTCCAGATTTACTAGAATATGATTTATCTAGTATGCAAAGAGTAACAACATTTGCTGCGTATTCAATGGCAGATGAACTTGGATTACAACGTCCAAAAAATGTTTGTTTAGGTAAACCATCTGGAACATTAAGTAAGGTGTTTATGTGTCCAGAGGGAATACATATTCCATTAGGTAAATACATTTTTAACAATGTTAATTTTGGTAAACATGACCCGTTACTTCCAGCTTTAATAGAAGCTAATTATAGGGTTTGGGATAATCCAGCTGACCCAGAAGGTGTGTTGGTAACATTTCCAATATGTTGGGAACACGTTCCATTCACTAAAGTTAAGACAGACCATGGAACATTAGAAGTTAATACCGAATCTGCTATACAACAATTAAACCGATATAAAAAGTATCAAGTTAATTGGAGTCAACAAAACATGAGCAATACGATTAGCTATTCACCTAATGAAGTTCCAGATATAATAGAATGGCTGTTAGCTAATTGGGACATTTATGTCGGTGTTAGTTTCTTATATCGTGCTGACCCAACAAAAACAGCTAAAGATTTAGGTTACTTATATTTACCACAAGAAGTAGTAAGTCAAGAAGTGTATGATGAATATGTTGCTACTTTACGTCAATTCATTATGCCTAGTATTGATTCTAATGATAATGAAATTTCATCACAGGAAACGTGTGCTGGAGGTGTATGTCCTGTAAAATAGTGATTTGACTTACAGTTGGTTTATAGTTAGTATGTTGTAACTATGAACCAACTCGTTACAAATGAGGTAATTAAATTATGCTAATATCAACAATGATAGCAATCATTTCAATTAAGAGTATTATATATATTACAATATTCTTATACCTAATACTAAAAATTCAACAAACTATTCCAATCAAATTAGACCTTAAAATATTGAAAACGTTAAATGTTGTATTCTACACCTTGGTCGGAATATATAGCACAACCATTTTGAATATCATATCAAACTAAAAAAAAAGCCCTTTAATGGGCTTTTTGTTGCCTCCAATAATATCAATGAGTTAGCACTTGCATCGTGTTAGTAATTATATAACCGTTATAAATGCTAACTCATTGATATTACTAATACATTTATACTCAATTAAATCAATAAGATAGCACTTGGAACGGTTATATAATTACTAACACGATGCAAGTGCTAACTCATTGATTCTTCATAATTGACAGTGAAAGATAAATATTGACTCCAATACTATTAGTGTGTATGATACTCAAATTATCAGAATGGAGTAATAACATACTATGCAAGTAACTATCAAAACAATTAAACTGACTCTTAAGATATTTAATCAGCTTCCAACCATATCAGCAGTTGAGTTCCAAGACTTAGCTTGGAGTGTTCTAGGCTTCGTATCAATCAAAGGGGTTACACACTTCATTCTCAAGAATGGAGACATTCACGCTACAATTCCAACTAAAATGTGGAGTGTTGTCCCTAGGATAGGGTGGGTGAAATCTGGCTGTCCTGAGTGGGGAGTGTCATATGTTGGTTGTAAGTCTGGAGAAGGTATTGAGTTTTATTCAAAGGGTGAAGCTCTCGCATTTATATCATCTAAACGAGATACTTCAACTCCCATGTCATTACAAATCTTCATCTAATCAAGTGTTGACTTAAATAATCAATTGAGTATAATTGCAAATATTAAATAATCACATCAAAGTAGGCTAATATGACAACACACAACAAGTATGAAGGAATTGTTATTCCAGACGTTTTTATCGAAACTCTTAGTGTTAATGCTGATGTGAAAGAGCATTTAAAAAAAGTTAATCACAAACGGTTGTTGTTATTAGAACAAGCTGAAATGTTTGCTTTAATTGATAACCATGTATCTGATTCATTGAGAAGTTATTTGAATAATAAAAGTGATTCAGCATATATGGCATTAGTGGTTTCTGTTGATATTGCACACAAAGCATCTCGGATACAAGGGAATTAAAATATGATAGATAATCTTGAAAATGCAGCTCACATATTACCAGATTCAAAAACACCAGAAACTGGCTTTGTTAATGTTATATCTTATAAATTGGGTAAAGCCCTATTAGTTCATTATTCAAAAGCAGATAGTATTTGCAACACTTTTAGAGAGCGCGAGCGTAAAGTGTGGAACAACGAAAACAATACAACCCAAGGTATTCATTTGAACCACTATATCATTTTGTGTGTGATGATTGTAAGTTATGGTTTTCAATTGGCGACCCTAAATTGATACCATCGCACTTATGGTGTCCACACTGTGGAAATAAACACGAAGTTGTAGAACTTAAATAGCCAGTAGGAAATACTTAAAAATGAAATTAATACACGCATATGTTGATAATCCAACAAAAAACTTAATGAAAATGTCGTTTGGAGTATCAAAAACAGCAAAATCAACGTGTTATATAGCAAAGTGTTCAAATTGTTCAAACTGCGAGGTTTATGCGTTAGGGCAATGTATTCAATTAAATGATTCAGTATGTCCATACGGACAAACAAACACAGAACTAGGATTTACATCAAAAGCAAAAGGTTTCTATACATGGATAAACAAAATGTCCGATATGTACAAACCAGTATTAAACGCTTTAACTAAAGCTGATACTCAATTGTATCGAATTGGAGATTATGTTTATTTCCCATATAACAGAAAACTAAACCTTGACGAAGTTGGTTCTAAAATCCCGACTTGTTTTAAATCTAATATGATTGGTGTTAATGATTTCACATCAATTAATCTACTCCTTATTTGTACCTTAACCCAATCAGACTTTTCAAGCCCGTGGTCGTATCGGGAATACTCAGAGTTATTGCCAATTTTAATATTACAAATTAGTCATAAATTCCCAACACTATTCACTCAAATGGTGGAAAACAAAGGTTTTTCTGATATGTACAATAACTTGAATGTAGTTGGTAAAAAAGCATACCTTAAAACATTAGAACCAAATATTGGTACATTTAATGATTTACATGGTAATCCATATACTTGGGATGGAACTCATCTAATAGGACATACTGATAAATGTTCCCATATTATGATGGACACTGGAAAATACATTTCATATTCTGAAGTTAAATTTACTATCACCGATGATGTTATTGTAACAATAACAGATAAAAAACAAGTCAATGCTAAAACAACATTTGTTGGATAAAGTTGTCTGAAATCCCACTAGACACATAGACTCCATTGTTACAAAAATAAATTGACATTGGATTAGAATAGGATTATTATGTGTTTTTATTTTAACCACAAGGCATTAAAAATGAAAAAAAGTCTTATTGGAAGTTGTGTCAATCTTTCAGGTAGATTAATCACTGAAATGACAGGACGTGGTCGGGAAATCAAATATAATACATTTATTCGTCATATCGACACATCAGACTTAGTTGAGTTTGGTACTTGTCCAACAGTAAAAAACGATTATCATGTTAGGTTTTATTCCAGTAAATATGATGGTAAACCATGTGTTTATATGGTTCATAGTGCAATTGAATATGTGTGGGTACAATAATGTATAATATAACCGAAATCATTGATAGTATATTGAACGTAGCATTATCATATGATGTAAATGCAGAAGTGACTTTTAATAAAGGTGATTATGTCGATGATAAGAAGTTCTTAATAGAGTCGATAACATCTGCAATCAACGGCATAGAGCATTCACATTGGAACTATGTTGGCTATGAGAATGATGCAGATGGAACAAGTGCATGGTATATACGTTTTTGTCACGATGATGATGAATCGTTTTGGTTGGTAATAGACCAAGATGTTTTTGGGAACTTATCAGCTTCAATATCGGAGTAAGGATTATGTGTAGAATTGGATTACACTCATGGGTGTACGATGGACCATACACCGATAATTTCCACTATGAACGATGTTCCAAGTGTGGTATCCAAAGAGTAGTTAGGGGGAATTAAGATATGACAGAACAAACTGAGTTAGTTGGAGTTGAGTTTAAACCAACAAACAAAACCGTTATTAATAAGTGCGAGTCTGTATTGGGTCCACTTTATACACTACCTAGGGAATTACAAGAAGCATTTGAAAGAAGTAAACAACATGGTTTACTAAAGGCTATGGGTCTTGGTGAATATTGTGTGGTAAAGCTCCACAACAATCTCATTAAGTTAGGTTTGAAAGAAGATGGTGATACTGTTGAGTCTTTCATTGTGAATATGTATGGAGATGAAGTTTGGGTTGTATGTGATGATTTGTTAAACTATTGGATGAAAAACAATGAGTAACATTAAAGAATTAATTAACGAGATTAATGATAGTGGAGAATATAAAGTCGACCAAACTAACAAAATCATTTATCAAAAAATCAATTTAGGCTGGTTTGTGTATTGTAAATACTGGACAAAAAAAGACTTGGAAAGGTTTATAAACACTAAACTCAAATTTAAAGATGGTGGGTTTATTAATGCGTTAAATTCTACCCAATATAAATTAAGGAATAAAATAATATGGTAGTACAACAATTTAGTACATTAAATGCCAACGATATTAAAAAAATATCAATGGAAGCTTTATTAAACTTATTAACAGATGAGAGCAAAAAATATATCGAATATCTTATATTGTTATTTACGGAAAGTGCTTCGCGTGGTGAAATTTGTATGACATTACGCTTCGATGCTCAAATTTCTAGTGAACAGCAAACGCATATCGCTAGATTTTTAATATGCTCAAATTTTAAAATATCATATACCCCAACCTATGGACAAGAGCTTGATATTAACTCATTTGAGATTAGTTGGACATAAAAACACTAAATTTAAAAGGAACAATCACAATGCTAACCCCCTGTAGTTATGAATATTTCACGACATATGTAGGAACTGGAAGATATGATTCAAAAGAAAGTATATTACAAGACTTGTTGAATGTGAATAAAGATTATATTTCTGGAGTATTTATTCGTGATAATAAATTAGTAGTATTATTTTTTCCAACAGTTGAAAAAATGAATATTTACCAGTTTGCTGAGTATATTAAAATTGGAGGTAACATTTACAATTTTTCAGATGCAACAGCACAATATACAAAATATAAAGATTGGTATCAAAACCACATTAAGGAATAAAATATGACAAATGAAGTTAATCCAGTAGAACTGGTTACAATTAATCAAAATTTAAAAATTCAAAAAAACGGCGAAGCAGCTACTAACATTGAAGTTGTTAGATTCACATTTGACCGAACAGGTGAAACTTGTGGATTTAATCTAATTGCACAAATCGGATTATATGAAATTGGAGATAAGGCAATTTTCATTCAACCAGATTATTGTGTTCCTAACACAGAGTTATTTAGTGAATTTATAGCTCCAGGTGGTGAACCAAAACGAACTAGATTAGGAACGAACAATAGGATTAAATCGTCTAAATTTACATTTTCATTTGAGGATGATATTCAACCGATTTGGTCTTTTGGAATCTTATTATCTTTCCAATTAGTTGAATCATATTTAATTAATAAGGGAATTAATATTGGTGATTGTAACTTGACTGAAGCCTTGGAAATTGTGAAGTATGAAGAGCCTGAACCTTCAACACAATCTAATGGATTAATTCAAGGTGATTTTCCATATTGGATGTACAAAACAGATGAAATTATGTATCAAAACATCGTCAATCACATAAAAATGGTTATTGAGCGTGGAGAGCCATTGGGGTTGTCTTTGAAAGTGGATGGTTCATCTTTAACAGTTGCATTCAAAAAAATCAACGGTGAATTGAAGCCTTTTGTGTGTTCCAGAATGTTTTTGAAAAAATTAAACCCCACAGTTGTTTCCCATTATGTTGATAATGAGTTTAAACCCTATAGAAAGCATTTTGCTGACAATACTAGGGGATGGTTGTGCGAAGAAACTGGAGATTTTAGAACCAATGATAATGTTAGTGATTTAACTCCAATTGAAATAGCTTATAAGGACTCATGGGTTGATATTTCAAAATCATCTGGGTTATTAGATAAGGGGTATCAATACTGTTTAGATAATGATTTGGAATTGGCATTTAGAGCTGAGATTTATGGTAAGGGATTGAAAGGTTCTGGAAACAAACACAATCCACATTCTAAAAAAGAACAAGGATTGATATTGTTTGGTTTGGATGATGTATCTGGTCCCAATGCTATTCGTTTGAATGGTTACGATTTGTGGAATGTTGCTAAAGACTTAAATCTACCAGTTGTTCCAACAACGGTAATTACCCCACATAGTTATGAAGACTTGTGTAATACTGTCCAGTTGATGTTTGATGAACACAAGAAAAATGGTGAAATAATCGAAGGAATTGTGGTTAGAACGATGGAAACAAATAACTTATCATGTAAGTTCATTAATCCAGAATATGATGCTAAGAGGTGATTTATTAGCACTTGTGACAGATTATTTTTATCAAATCGTTCAAGTGCTAACTTATTAATTTAATTAATTTAATGTAGGTAATATATGTCAGAACGGAAACAAACTTTTATAGGTAATGTAACAGGTGGAAGTATTAATTTTGGAGACAATAGCACTATTGTAAATGTCACTAACGGTAATCGTGTGTTTGTAACAGATAATGAGGTTTTAGTTGATGGTAAAATCCACACTGCCTTTAAACCTAACACATCAATTACAATCAATGTCACAAGTCCAACACTTGAAACTATTAGAACTCAATCAGGTAATGTTGTCGTTACTGGTTCGGTTGGAGGTGATGTTGCAACTGTTACAGGTTCAGTTGAGGTTAAAGGTGATGTTGGTAAAAATATATTTTCCGAGTCTGGAAGTATAACTTGTATGAATGTTCGAGTGAAATCGTAAATTGGTTGTTTAAGGACAGTTCTACAGTCAACATCTTATTGAACTGTCCTTGTGTACAATATAGTTTTTAATAATTGAGTAAACAGCATGAGATTTAAATACATCGGCAATACTGGATTAATCCACACTAATGTTATTACAATAGCGTCTGAATTAACGTCCAATAAAAAAGGTAGATATGTGATTAGATTTGGTTATAGTTTTTCAAATAAAAAAGATAGGTACAGTAAGGAAATTGGTAAAGCGTTAGCAATGGATATGATGGGTGATTATTATTTACCAACACAATTTGGAGAAAAACCTACCCATAAACACATAGATAGCATTATATTAAACTTCATCTTATCAGCATGGAATGCACCATTGTGGGCTAAAAAATTAATACAATTTGAGCTTGGATTTATAGAAGCTGCTGAACTGTATGCGTCTGGACTAAACTAATCAGTAATTCAACAGGTTAGCACTTGGACAGTGTTATAATTAATACAAACCAGCAAGTGCTAACTTATTGATTTTTGGAATCACCACATAAAAGATTCGGTAGTTCTTTTTTTACTGGTAGTTCCCTTATGTGGTCGTGGTATTAATTTAGGTGGTTCGTTAGCCTTTTCATTTTCGATTCTAACCTTCATAGTTTTTCTCAAATTTCGTATTAGTCCAATGATAAGGCTTACATCGCTAGGTGTGGGCCAAGGGAATGTAACATGGACGGTGATACCAACAGCAAATAACATCAATCGTTTCGCACCCTCATGTCCTCCAAATAAATCTGCTAATTCATATTCCCCCTTCATAGCATTGACAATATCATCAGCATTAAAGTCGTGGTCTATGTTACCAGTGTGTGATTGGTGCATCCACATAAACAATAAGATTCCAGATGCTGCCACTCCAGTAATTCTGTGGAGTGCTTTGTTATTCATCAAATAATCATCTAATAGTTCTAAGTTTGCAGTGGTCCACTTCATTATTTTTTGATTAGCTGCAAACTTAGAAACTTCATGTTCCAATTCAATATACGATTTATAGCCTTGTTTTAATATATTATAAAACTTAGCTAAGTTAAATTTAATCGAATCAAAAAACTCAAATACACTAGGAAACTTAATTATAGATATTAGTTCTGAAATGTCCATCTTTGCCACATCAGCAATAGATTTAATGAAATCAAATTTATCTTTCAATTTATCAGGCAATTCCGTGATAATATTTTCAGATAATTGATTTGAATAATATGATTCTATTAATGATATTGCATCTAAGTAATCACAGTAGTTTTCGTTATAAATTATATCTTGACTTTGAGTTGAATTTTTAAAATCATTAAATGTCAACATTTGTGTTATCTCCACGTTAATTAAAGTATATGATATTTAGTATTTGGGAATGGCTAAATTACAGTCCAACCATAAATCAACAGCATAATGTAGTTAATTGTGTATCTGTTCCATGTGCTAAGTTATTGAGTTATATTTTGAATGGAACATGGAAACTACCATTGTCAGTTATCAACACCTTAGCACTTGTACTGGTCTTATAATTATGTACCAGTTGTAAATGCCAACCTGTTGATTTGTATAACATAAACATTAAGAACCATTAGGTTAGCATTTGAACGTTCCATGTATCCGATTGTTAAGAATCAATAAGTTGGCACTTGGGTGTATTAGGTAATTATAAGACCAGTACAAGTGCTAAGGTATTGATTTATAGTAGTTGACAATAGATGCAATATTATGTATATTGTCACTTTTAATCACTAACGGATTTATAATATGAACGCAAATGATTGGAACTATAATTTTCAAAAAGCATCTAATGGACAATGTACATTTAAAGTTATTCAACCAGAAATCGGTAATATTAAAAATACAGATGAACTTATACTAAAGATGGCTGAAATAAATTTAAAATATGCTTTGGAGTTAGCTAAACGTGAAATAGTATTTTGTGAAAAATGGTTATCTTATTATGAGGAAGAAATGAAAACAGACCCCTTCCCATATATTAGTAGAATAATGTGTGAATATTATTCTAGTGAAATACAAAAATTCAAAAGGGTGTTTATTGTGCGAGTTAGACTATAATCAGTCAATATACAATTATAAGCAAAACAACAGGTTAGCACTTGCATAGTGTTATTAATTACCTAATAGTTCCATGTGTAACCCGTTAAAGTGGATGTACATGGAACTACCATTGTCAACTACTAACAATCAATGAGTTAGCATTTACAGAAGTTATATAATTATTAACACACTGCAAATGCTAACTCATTGATTTGTATATTTGACAATAGCTGAAATATTATGTATATTACCACTTTTAATTATCACCGAGGTATGTATGAACGCAAATGATTGGAACTTCCACTTCCAACAAGCATCTAATGGACAATGTTCATTTAAAGTTGTAGACCCAGAGCTTGGGAACATTAAAAACACGGACGAACTTATACTAAAATTAGCTGACATAAATTTAGAATATGCTTTGGAGTTAGCTAAACGTGAAATAGTATTTTGCCAACAAGCATTAGATACGAGTATCATTGAAAGTGAACATTACCCAAATGTTGGTATGATAATGTGTAAATATTATCGAGAGGAAATAAAGAAATACCAAATTATCTTATGAACTATAACCCAATGTGTTAATAATTATGTACCAGTTAAGATGGATGTTCCATCTATTATCGTTGTCAATTATTAACACACAAAAATCAATAGGTTAGCACTTGCATCGTGTTAGTAATTATATAACCGTTGCAAGTGCTAACCTATTGATTTTAAGGATAAGCTAAAATATGAGTAGAATTGTGACAGAGGTTGAATTTCAAACGGTTTTAAAGGCTAAGTTGTCTAATATAAAGAAAGTTAATAGTGTTACTGGTCCAGGTCGTAGTGGTGCTATAGCTGCTGTATATTCATCATATTTATTAGGTGTTCCATTTATTCCGTATGGAACACAAATACCAAAAGAATTGAGTCCAATATTGATAATTGACACAGCAAGAAAGTCTGGAAAAACTATGCGTAAAGCTGAGTCTGAATATTGCTATATGCCTGAAATAATATCTGTTTGGTGTTTCGATGAACCTCCTAGAGTTAAATTCTGGTACGAAAATATTAGATGAATCACTATTCAAAAATCAATGACTTAGCACTTAGACAGGTCTTATAATTACCTAATAGTTCCAAGTGCTAAGTTATTGATTTTGTATTTACCTGTTAATATGTATTCTATACACTATCAATCATTGTCAATTATAAAGAATCAATGACTTAGCACTTACAGCGTGGTCTTAATTATATAACCGTTCCAAATGCTAACTTGTTGATTTAATTGAGTTTAGATGAATGTTATTAGAATCAACAAGTTAGCATTTGCAGATTGGTCTTAATTATATAACTGTTCCAAGTGCTAAGTCATTGATTTATAGTTTGAACGATATTGCGTTGACATTGTTTGGAATACTGAATATAATTCGCCAACAAAAACATTGGAGTTAAATAATGAACAAAAAATATGAATTACTTGATATGCCATTAGCTGATAGGTTAAAGTTGTATCAACAGTTAAAACATCGCTTATCGACTAATTACACTAATTGCTTAGATGTAAAGTTGGTTAATTCAAAGCATATAACTAAAGCTATGGAAATTACCAAATTTTCAGTTAATAAATTGATAATGAAATATTGCATGGTACACAAGGATAATAAACCTAATCCAGGTTTATATTCCGATATAATCGAATTTAAAAAACTTGAAAGAAATATGATAACCCGATACAAAGAAGTTGTTGCAATTGCAAGAAAGTTTAAAACACATTATATTAAGTTGTCCAATAGTGAATGTGATTTGTTATTAAGTACAATCCTAGACTTTGGATTACTAGGATACACAGGGAATATTAAATGAAATTAGAGTTTAATGAATATGCTTATACTGGTAAAGAATTTTGTGGTATGAGTTTGTGGGTATGTGCATATTACTTTACATATACTGGAAATGAGAATCCACAACGAAATGTTATTCCAACAAACGTGCAAGTTGGAGATAATGGTCGTTTTCGTGTAATCAATTCAAAGGGAGATGTAACGAAAAAAGAAATAAAGTTATTTGGTAATACAAGTGGAGCTGAGTTAAATTTGTTTACAGATGAAAAAGAATGTAAGCTATATTACCTAGAGTTAAGGGCAAGGCACATAACATCATTGGAATACGATATAACTCTAATCAAAAACAAAATTGCGATGTTTAAAGAAGAATATGATTCTGTTTTTGTCAAGTTGACTTCCAGTTAAAATAAACTAATGGGTTGAATAAACTAAAAATGGAACAAATAGAAGACTAACACACAAAAACAACTGTTCCACTACTATCATTCTTGTCAATTATTATACATCAATAGGTTAGCACTTGGAACAGTTATATAACTAATACTAACCTGTAAGTGCTAACTCATTGATATTGTTAGGCTATAATCATTCTCAATCATTCTCAATTAAATCAATAGGTTAGCACTTAGAACGGTTATATAATTAGCACTCCCATGTAAGTGCTAACCTATTGATTTAATTATGAGCCAACTATCATCAATTAAACCAACGAGTTAGCACTTGGACAGTGTTAATTACCTAATTGTTGCAAGTGCTAACTTGTTGTTTGACATTGAATCATTAAGCCTATATAATACGACTATAAACTAATACGGGGAGTTAAAATGTTTACAAATGATTATATTAACGTTCCATCTGAAATGTTGACTGAATATGACGATGTTAAACAAATTGAGTTGGAATTATTGAACAATATAGGTAATGGTGTTGGAATTGCAGCAGTTCAAATTGGAATAACTAAAAGTATCATTATCGTTAAAATTAATGGTGAGTTTGTAACGATAGTTAATCCAGTAATTACAGCTAAGAGTCTTGAAAAAAAGACTAGCAAAGAAGGTTGTTTATCATTTCCAAACAAAGCAGTTAAAAAGCAACGGCACTATCGAGTCACATTACAAGGAGTTAATACCGACTTTGAACCAGTAATGTATAAGTTATCTGGACTAGCATCATTTATAGCACAACACGAAGTTGACCATGTTAATGGAGTCCATATTTAAATGAATATTGAATCAATGTTAATAAAAAGTAAGTTGTTGGAATTAACTGTTAAATACCCTGGAACAACAGTTTCACTTGACCGTACAATTAATGAAGTATTGTTAATTCACTGCATACAGGCTAATATAGCTGCTATTGTTAATGACATTAAAGACACGTTAGCTGGAATGGTTATCGCTGAATGTGAAATCACTTATTTTGGTACTATATCAACTATATCAATTAGGATTAAAAATTAATGCTGAAAAGAATACTAAGGTATTTTGGACTATACACTAAATCAGATATGGAATCCTTTTATTGGCAAGGTGTTGTAGATGGAAGAGCATCCGTTGATAGTTTAAAGTTTGTGACGAATTATTTTAATCCAAGTGAAGCTTTGGTTGAGTTTACAAATAAATATAGGAATGATATATTATGAAGAACGAAAAAGACCAATTGTCCTTAATCGACTAACTATTGATAATAAAGTTAAAAAAATTAGAGTCACCTCTTTACAAAGCTTTTAAAGAAAATGAAGAAGCTTTGTCTTTTGCAATTAAATTTGCAGCAAAGTGCTATTCTTATGGGTAAAGGTTTTAATGAGGTATATCATTGAAACGATTTAACGAATGAAAAAAATAAATTGGACAGTTCCAAAAAATGAAACTAAAACACATAAAAATTCAAAACTATAAAGGATTAGGTGAACTGATACTTAAGGACATTCCACATAATCTTAGTTTTGTGTATGGAATACACGGAACAGGCAAAACGAGATTGATTGATACAATTGCGTTTATCCAAGACTGTTTGGTTACAGATTTAAAAACAGCAATTTCAAAACGAGGTGGTATTGAAGATGTGTTTGGAAATAATCAATTCATTAGATTTGACTTGGTATTTGATAACTTAATATCTTATCAATTAGATATAGGGTTTGACACTAAAAATGGAGTATTTATTCGTGAAGAATCTATTGGTTGTAATATCAATGGAAAATCGTATTATATTCTATATCACTCATTTAGTGGAATCGAGTTTATTGTAAATGAATTTGATATGATTAACTATTCATACGCTCCAGTGTTTAACACCAATCCATATCCATTTGATGATTTGGCATTGAAGTTTAATATTAACGATTCATTAGATACTATTGGGTCTATTAGACAATTTTTACTTGGAATACAAATCATAGACACATCAAAATTTGATTCTAGTTTAATCACAGAAAAAAACTTTAAACAATTATGCACACAGCTTAGTGATAAGTTTGATTATATGTTGATGTATCCTATTGATTATCATTTTGATAGGATTTTAAAATATATGTCAATTGGGGAATTAAACCTATTTTTCAATATGCTAGTCCTTGATTTAAAAAACAAATCAATGATTGTTATTGATACACCAGAAGCAAACATTAATTCGGACTTTCTATTTGAATTGGCATTTGAATATTTACAATATGCTAATACTTCTGGAAGTCAATTGCTAATAACAACAAGAAGTAAGTTTATGTTGGACGCAATTGATATTACACAATCATATCTAATAGAAAACGATATTACATTATATCCATGTGTTACTAAATTGTGTAATATTAAACCAGTAACTAATAGATATAACAAGGGAACTCCACTATCTAAAATACATTTTTAAAATCATGTTAATATATGGCTCATGTGCAATCAAACACCATTTTCCAGACTATAAACGAATACCTAATGATGTTGATTTAATATCAGCAGATAAGGTTATTGGATGTGATTGTCATTATACTCCAGCATTTTCGTATATATTTGAACACAATTCAGACGATGTTTATGTGGATCCAGATTTGTTATATACAATAAAAATATCCCATGCAGCGTGGGATATTAATTGGGACAAAACATTAAAAGATATTGTGTTTTTGAAATCTAAAGAATGTGTTATTGATATTGATTTGTACAATCTATTAATCCTTGATTGGCAGCAAATACATGGAACAAAATCACACATAAAGTTGAATGTACAAAATTCAAGCTTTTTTACTACTAATGTAGATAGGATTTATGACCATGATTATTTACATGAAATGGTTAAATTCTATAACCAACCTTTAAACCATAAAATCAGGAAAGACTTAAATAGTCCATTATGCAGTGAGCAATTATTCAATTCAATGTCCTTTGATGATAGGATTAAATGTGCAATGGAAGAAGTATTTGTGTTTATGTTAGAGCGATTTCTAATTCCAAAGAAAGTTGTTGGGATAAATCGCGCGAAATATCTAGCACTAAAGACTTTAATTACATCGTCCACATGGGGTTGGTTTAATAGATTTTTAATCATCAATTTTGAAACTTTAATAAAGTACGATAATACACATTTTATAGAGTGTGTAATTAACACTCGCAAATTTGTGGAGTAATAAGATGTTGAAATACTTTTAATGGATTGGGAATGTCAATGTTTTAGACACCAATCAGTGTCCAGAATCACATATAGTTAATGAAAAGCTTGTAACAAAAACAATTAATATAACATCGTATGAAAGTGCGGAGGAGTAATAAAATGAAGAAATTAAACGAATTGACAATGGCTGAGTTTTGGGATTGGATTAATAGCTTGTGTGATTATGAAGTACCAAGGGAAAAGCCAGAACATTTTGAACAGGCAATATTTGAAGACTCAAAATACAAATTGTGTATTGACGTATTGGAAGATGATAGAGAAGATGAATATTGGTATTACACTGTAAAAATATCAAGATTTGATAGTCCGACAGATAGTGTTATTATTCGATGGACTGGAGATTATGATTCTTGGAATGGTGTTGAATGGAATCAAGAACCTGAGATGGTTATTGAAAAATCTGAAACACGAGTTGTAACATGGTATGAAAGTGTGAATAATGGATAAAAAAACAGGATTTTTCAACAACCTATGTGATATTGACCACACGATTGTCAATGATTCTGGAACATTGGTTGGAGGTAGTTATAAACTATCGGTTGTAATAACAGGGAATTTAGAAGACTTTAATCACATTAAATCAACCATCACAGAATTGATTGACCGTGAGTTTGCCAATAAACTTTTGATTATTCCATCGTATAGCAAGTGTATGATTGTTCTTAATACACCAGATAAACGTGCATTGAGGGCAGATAGTTTTGAATTGGAAGCACTTAAGGGATATATTAATATAGTTGAATGTAATTATATTGGTTCGGTAATTGAAACCATGCAACGTGCAATCCAACAATTTGTCTGGAATAATGTCCAACAATATGGACTATCAATAGAAGTCAAACTTACTGAAAATATGTTGGTAAATGGTAGTAATTATTTCCACAAGTTTAGGCATATTACTGTAAGTGAATCTAACATTAATGGGTATTATGGTTGGATTGAAGTTGAACATGATACACTATTTAAATCAGATTGCTTTGATTGTCAACGTGGAATAGAATCATTTAATAGTATTGGTAAATATTTACAAGATGTAATATTTATTAATGGAAATGATATTAAAAGTGATTCTGATGGTGTTATTAAATTGACATTTAAAAATTTTGAATTGTCTATTAGCAAAGCTATGTATAACATAGTTTCCATTGATTCTGATAATATACTTGACTGGATTTGTGCTAAATGGGGTTCAACATTAGCAATGGGACATATCAAATCAATATCACTTAGTAAGGGATTATCAAATGGAACAATCAAACGGTTTAGTTACTAATTTATCAATACAACGATTCCAATTAAACACTATTGGGTCAGATTATGTTGTTGGTGATATACATGGATGTTTAGACCAATTGAATAAACAATTACATGAATTGAAGTTTAATCAAGATGTAGATAGGTTGTTTTGTACGGGAGATTTAGTTGATAGGGGTCCAGATTCAATTGATGTAATCAAATTGTTAGAACAGGACTGGTTTCATTCGGTAGTGGGGAATCACGAGTTTATGCTTTCCTTTGCTCCAACTGATGCTACTTTATATAATATCCATATTGCGAATGGTGCATATTGGTTCGCATTATTAGATGGTACAGTGAAACAATACATCGTAAATTTAATACACAATAAGATGCCATTAATAATTGAGGTTGAGACTCAAAGTGGATTAATTGGTATTGTACACGGAGATTTAAAAGATTTAATAGATTGGAACACACTTTATCAAGATGGTTTTATTGACTATGATTTTCAACAAAATTGTTTATGGGGTAGATATTTGTTTGAACGGTCATATTATAATCCTGTTCCAGTAATAATTGACAATATACACAAGGTCTACTTTGGACACAGTATAACTCCACACGGTACTCCAATAGTTTATGGAAATTGCGTTTTCATAGATTCTGGAGCAATTTCAGGTAAACCATTAAACATAATTAAACTATAGGGATAATGAATGAATGTAATAGAAGAATTTTTAATTGAACTCGCCAAATTGGGTATTGATTTGTCCAATGAACAATTAAAAAATGCAGTTGGATGTACAGTGGCACAATACATAATCGGAAGTCAAATTGATAGAAGGTTTGCTTTCGATGCTAGTGAATTTTTAAATTCAAATCAAATAATTGGAGAATCGAATAATGTATAAAGCAATAATTATTATGGGGTTAATGGCAATGTCAACTAATGCTGCTGCGAATGGGGTTGTTGGGAAATGTACTGCTGGAAATTGCTATAATGGAACTGGTACATATTTTTCAGAAGATGGTGATATTTTTAAAGGTAAGTTTGTAAACGGTTCATTCAATGGAAATAAAAATTCTGTTGTGCTTTCGAGTGGACATACACTTACTGGTCAGTTTAAGAATTGGCTGATAAGTGAGGGAACTTTAAATTACCCAACTGGTGAATTGTATGTTGGCAGGTTTAAAGATTTACTTCCAGATGGAACAGGGCAAATGGTACACACGGATAATTCCGTATATATTGGTGAGTGGAAAACAGGGGAGAAGTCTGGAAATGGTCGGTTAGATTATGCTGATGGTACATGGTATTCAGGTGGGTGGAAACACGACCAATGGGAAGGTGATGGCTTATTTTTTGATGGGCAATCAATATCAAAGACAAAATCCAAAGGTGGTAAAGTTTCTTATTGACATCTAAATTTCAATAATGTAATATGTGTAAATCGAAACCAGTAATACAATGTGAATATGAGTAAAAACAATAAAAGCAAAATAATCGACTCCTTAGTTGAAGTCGGTGCGCCCATTCCAGAGTTTGATGTATATGAAGACAATTTTAAGTCAACCCAGTATATAAAAAAATGGGAACATCTCTTAAAGTCAAAAAAAACACAATCAGTTAAGGTTCAAAAAAATCGCTATTCTGATTTGTCAAATCGGAATGATAGAAACAATAATTAATCAAAGTGTAACATATTATGAAACCATATTTAGTCCAATCGGCACTGATTAAGCGTCCATTAAATGATAATGTTGGTAAATCAATATTCGAGGCTGTATCTTATACGGATATGGGAGCAGCCGAGTTTGAGTTTGGAGCTAGACGTAAAGCTCTAATTTCTATGTATTGTCATTTTAATGATGTGGCTATTGTTAAGCATTCAACCATAACTAAGAATGATAAAAGTTTGTGGATATTATCAACCTTACCATATGGTAAATTAGAAGAATATCTAAAACACCTTGTGGATTTGCGTAGTGGTATATTGACTACTAAAGGGTGGATTAAATTTGACATTGAATCAGATAATTTTAAATGGAATGATTGTGATTTGTGGTGGGATATTGAACATGACACATTTTTCTCTTTCGATAAAATTTTTATCACTAAACGGTTGATGGGACACCTAAAACAAACTTTTTTAGTCTTTGGAATGAGATTGTGAACGATGTACAATTAACATCTATTGCAACTAACCTTGGGTTACTCCCAGATGAAGTTTGTGTGATTATGGATGCTGGATTCATAATCAGTTCACATATTAATCCACAAAACAACGAACCAATCGTATCAATTGTAAAACCTATTCAAAGTACAACATCAAACTCAACAAACATAGGAGGGTTTGATGTTACCAATGAGATTGTGAATTTATTAAAATTAATTAGGGAACAGAAATGAGTACAATTAAAAATAAATTGTTGGGTGAAATTAAATCAGCAATGAAGTCAAAAAACAAGAGTTTATTGGGGGTATTGCGTTTAATTTCTGCTGCAATCAAGCAAGTCGAGGTTGATACCAGAACAGATTTAGATGATACAGCAGTGTTGGCAATTTTATCTAAGATGGTTAAACAACGTCAAGAAAGCTTGCGAATTTACACGGACGCAAATCGAATGGATTTAGCTGATATTGAAGAATATGAAATAACTATGATTCGTGATTTTTTGCCAGTCCAATTAACTGATGCTGAAGTTGAAACTATAGTCATTCAGAAAATTGCTGAATTGGGTATTAATTCCAAACAAGAAATGGGTAAATTGATGTCTGAGTTAAAAACTACATTTGCTGGAAAGGCAGATATGTCAATTGTATCTAAATTCGTAAAACAACATATTTAAAGTGGAAATCGAGTACATATTCAATCAAATATTATGAGTTGTGGAGTTAAAATGGTTGGTTCACATAAAGACGACTTTAATACAATGAAGCAGGTTATTGTGAAACGATATGGAATTGAACGATTGGGATATTTTCATAGTGTTGGGAGTAAAAATAAACTCATAGCTGTGATTTTTCCAAGGGAAGGTAATTGTCCAGAAATAGGTTTTTATCCAAAGTCAGAAGTTGTGGATATTGAGCTGTAAGAGTTGACTATACAATTTTAGTTGTATATAATACGTTTTTTAATTTTTAAACATTTAAGGAATAACATGAGTAAGCTTTTAGTAAAATATCAAGATTATGGTATTGATAATCCAGATAACAAAAACGATGGGGAATGGCGATTTTTAGAATTTAACGGTATTGAATGGGAAGTTAAAATGGTTGGCTCAATGCGTAAAATTATACGCAAGATTCTAAAAGTTGCTGGCATTACACCTGAAAAGGTCGAGTAATGGCAATTATTCCACAAGCCGTTTATTCTAGTAGATTTAAACAATTACCACAGTTTGAATTGGAACACAGTGCATACGAGTTTGCAGAGTCAGACTTGGTACTTGATGCTGAACTGTGGGTAGTTCACTTACCTAATGGAAGTAACACTAAAGATTCAATGGCATTTGTTGAACATGGTATTATTATCCAGTACAATAAACACGATAAAGCTGGACAATTGCAATTTGAATCACCGAAATATGGTGATATTAACAATCATTATGTTATTAGATATTTGAGTGGAAAGTATAACCAAACAATACATTCAAGTGATTTTAATATGTTTGGTTATAGAAATTGTTACAATGCTAATCGTGTGTTTAAAACAGAACATGGTGCTAATGAATATCTTAATAATCAAAGGTTGACATTTGCATATCCAACAAATTAGAATGTAACTTGAATTTGTTGGAATATACTTTTGTGTGTTCCAATAAATTGTGGAGGTCTTGATATGATTAAAGTGATTATAATTGGAAGTGCTGCGTTGAATATGCAGACCAATTCGATGTATAGACATCCAAAAGATTTAGATGTCATTTGTGCTACAAAGGATTTGCAATTGTTTGTAGATTCACTAAGTTCGGAAGTATTGGAACAAAAACAATACAATGATAAATTGGTTACAAAATTATGTGATGGGTTGATTATCGAGTGTGAACCAATACTACCACAATCAAATCAAACCGAGTTGTTTAATTTGGTCATAAATGATTCCAATTCAATCATTGTTAATGATGGTAATATTTCACTAATATATCCATCGTTAGATGTGTTGTATATGTTGAAAATGAGTCATCGCTATTTGAGAAACTCTCCTGCATTTCTTAAGACTATTCGGGACATTAAATATTTACGCTCTCTTGGAGCTAAATTTGATTCAAAGTATTTAGATTGGTACAAACAAAGGGAATTAGATACCTATTGGTATAATCACCCTAATTTGAAAGTTGGAAAGAATGATTTTTTCAAACTATCTGAAGTTCCATACATCTATGACCACGATGACATCCACGAGTCCGTAAAACATTTAGATAAACCTGCATACTTGTATTATTTAAAGACTGGAGAGCAGGTTATGTGCGATAAGGCATTGTTTGATGTGTTGCCACACAAAACGAAGCTCCTAGGTGTACTGGAAGAGTCTTATGTATTAGCATTAGAACGACACCAAATCCCAAACAACTATACACCTAAACGTAAACGCTCTTTTGAGATTGCCATATCAAAGGTGTGTACGTCCATAACAAGTGGGTGGTTTCGTGAATTTGCATGGGAACACTATGATGAAGTTGTAGAGTTATACAGCGATAATTATGTTGATAAGTTTAAATCAAGTTTAAAAAACAATTTAATTAAACCATTTGGGTAAATCATCATTTACCATTCATTGAGTGGAGAACTAATGAAATGAAAAACAAGATAGAATATGGTATTTTAAATGTCAACAATAGAAACTTGATAGTTGAAAAGGCAAAAACTAAAAAAGATGGTGTTTATTCTCTAAGGGGCTTACACTATCGAGTTAGGGGTAATGTTGTAACTCATTTTACAAATTCCGAACGGGAAGTTTTATTGAATTGTGGTCCTACATATACGGTGGTTGTTGATACATTTAAAGAACAATGGGACGCTAAATCGGCATTACTCAATATTATTGGATATTAAGGTAGGTAAAATATATGACACAAGAACACGCAAGAATTTTAATTGGGGAAAAACTTAGGTTGATTCAACAACTATTACAGGAATGTGAAGTTATTTCAGCCGAAAATCATGTATCATTTGTAGTTATGCACCCAAATATGAATAGGTTTTCCGATATTGTTATTCCATCACCATTTCCACAAGACCACAATTGGAATGAAACTGGTTATAGTGAAGATGAATCTGAAGTTAATTGTCCGTGGATTTCATCTAGTGAAAGTTGTTGACATTATTGTGTGGATGCTATAATATTCGCACATTAACCACATGGGAATATATACTATGAAAAATGATGACATAATAACGCAACAAATTACTTTTATTGATACTCAATTGTGTGAATTGTATGATAGAATATTGCAACAATTGACAAAACATCTCAATCCAGTACAATTAAGTTGTTATGTTGGTGAAAATTACTTTCCAGAAATCAAAGCATTTAATATTGCAAATGCGTGGAATAAGGTTAATAAATTAAGACAACGTAGGCAGCAACAGGTTGTACGAATATTGGATCCAGTATTACAGAATAGACATAGATTTTTACCAGATTCAATATTGATACTAATGTTAAAAATCGGAAGTGTAATTGACAGTGAAGTGCAACATAAAAAATTGTCTAAAGTTTTTATGGATAATGAGGTTATCAGTATTAAGGATGATGTGGTTATTAGAAGTGAACTATATCACAAATTGACTCGTGTTATAGATAAGTCAAAACAGTTTGAATTTGAACTTGGTGATACAGTCTTACACAAAAGCAATTTATATAAAGTTGTTGACATCTTATCACAGCAAAATGATGGTGGAAGTTTACTTGTATTGAAACACCTTATTGATAAAAACCTTAAATGTTTTAATACAACCGTTGCTGTATCTGAAATGGAATGTGTTTTATCGAATGTGAACTATAAAAATGTTTTAGCCGAGCATTCCAACGCTGTTAGAACTCTTGTGATTGAACATAGTGAAGCACTGCTAAAACTAAAAACGGATATGTCTAACAGGATTTTCAATTCAATAAAAGCATAACAAATTATGGAGTTTAGACTATACAAATCTGAACTCCATTAACCTATGGAGTTTATATGGACAAGTTAAGACTCAATTTAGCTTCTGATACTAAGAAGGCTAAGATGTATTTTGGTGAATATAAAGGTAATTTAGTTAGGTGTGGACATTTAAAAGATGTTATGGATTTATACATTTCAAAACACTTTTTAGAAAGGATTTCCGAACGGCGACTTAACAATGATGTTGGGTATATTGCAAATTTACTTAGTTATTTCATTCAAAATGTTTTTTATGGCACAACACAAAGCAATAAAAACTACACATTAAAGTTAAGAAATCTTAGAGTAGGTGTGACTATATCAGACAACCATTATGTAACTAAACATCGAGCTATAATAGTTAAGACCGTATTTGATAGGGATGAAGATGAAGCTGGTTGGTATTCCAACGAAACAATTGAATTGAAGGTAACAACAAAAAATAATTCGGTAATATATGAGGAGATGTGAATGGAGCTTGATATGGTGGAACGAACTGATATTGCATTATATAGTATTGCGTGTATCAGACTAGGGTATTATACGTTACCAAAAATCTATGATGATAGACTGTATGATAAAATAGTTGTAGAACGTAGTCGTTTGGAAAGACTTTTTGAAAAACATTGGATAAAAAATATTACTGTTGAATATTACACAGCACTATTTAATTGGATTAAAGATAATTTAATTGACCTAAGAAATCCAGAATTATTTGTTGGGGATTATACTAACCCTATTAACCACCCGCAAAAAACAATTGATGTTACACAACACTCGTTAATTATGTACACTAACCCCAAATATTCGGAGTGATTAATGCTAAATTTAAAAATATATTGTGATGGAGCGTGTAAAGGTAATCCAGGGATTGGTGGCTGGGGTGCGTTTTTTATCTATAAAGGTTACAGAAAAGAGATTTGGGGTTATGAGAAATATACGACTAATCAGCGAATGGAATTAATAGCTGCAATTCAAGCATTGAAGTTGTTAAAAGGGTCTTGTATCGTACAAGTATATTCAGATTCACAATATTTAGTTAAAGGTATGACTGAATGGATGACTGGTTGGAAAAACAAAGGTTGGAAAACATCAACCAAATCAGATGTTGCAAACAAAGAGCTGTGGGAACAATTAGATGAATTAAATAAGTTCCATAAAATAGATTGGATTAAGGTTAAAGGTCATAGCGATGATGTCAATAATTCTAAAGCAGATGAGTTAGCAAATCGTGGAATAATTGAACAAATCGAGTTTAATACTTCAGATATGATATGCGTATAATTCAAACATTAGGCTATATGTCAATTTGTTGTGCGTCCATATTGTTGGGACTTGTACTATATTCTATAATATTAAATAAAGTTAAAGATTATCACCACACTAACAAAGATTATGTGGTGTATAATAGTACAACATATCACTATAGCTTGTTTAGTTGTTTAAATGGTGTTATGATATTACAATACCCAAAATCTAAATTAGTTGACATCAACACTAACATTGCATTACAATGTGAAATAAAACAAATAACCGATTCGCAATTTGTAGGGGAGTTACATTATGAAAAAACAAGATAGTCTAGGTGATAGAATGAAACGTTATGAGCAAGTTTCTAGGCAATATTTAGTTAAAAAGATGCCAGTTATTATAAGGTTGGATGGTAAAGCGTTCCACACCTTAACAAAAAGATATGCAACAAAACCATTTGATTGTGCTATAATGGACGCAATGAGTGAATCCGCTATGGTAACGTTAAATGCGTTACAAGGAGCAAAAGTGGCTTATATACAATCTGATGAGGTTACATTTTTGCTTACCGATTATGAAAACATTAATACAGAAGCTTGGTTTGATTATATTGTTGAAAAGTTGGTATCAATATCAGCAGCAACGATGTCAGTTGAGTTTAACGGTATATACCTAAATGACCTAGGAGCAGTGTTTGATTCGAGAGCATTTAATGTTCCAAAAGAAGATGTAATCAATAACTTTCTATGGAGAGCAAAAGATTGGAAAAGAAACAGTCTTCAAATGTATTGTAGAAGTCATTTTTCACACAAACAACTTCGTGACAAAAAAACTGAAGATATGCACAATATGTTGTTTGATATTGGATTAAATTGGACAACAGATTTGACAGATAGAGAAAAGAACGGTAGATTCATCATTAAAGGTTGTGATGGTGCTTTCCATATACACGATAACATTTTACCAACATATGATTCGATAAAAGAAGCAATAGTACAATTTTTATAACAATATTCATTTATTTAGAGGTTACAATATGCAACACGATAAAGACTTAGTAATTGTTGAACGGACTAAAAACGGATTTAAATCACACAAACAATCAATTAATGATTTAATCCGTAAGAAAACAAAAGTTGTATATGCAGAACTAAATATTAATGGTGAGAACCATTACATATCACGAGTGGAACTTGATTCACTCAGAAATAACATCTTAACTTAACAGGAAATTAAATGAAACCTACCATTATTAAACCAGATTATTTAGTCAAATTGGCACAAGGATTATATGGTATTCCATTATCGGAATATGTTAGTGTATGTGGTAAAGCGTTACTATCAAATTATTATGTTGATATTACTATAAACCATGTTTTCAAGTATGATAAGGGAATCATTACAAAATGTGAAGTGATCCAATATTACCCTAATGGTGAAAAATACCATAAGGTTGGACAATTTATGTTGGCAGATAACACAATTCGAGAAAGTATTGGGACAGATGATATTCCAATCAGCATTAGATATGTAGTTGATGATGAATTTGATTCAATTAAACTCTCTAATGGTGCTGAGGTTATTCCAATTGAATATCGAATGGACGATAAAATTGTATATGTGGATAGCGATTTAAACTTTTGGCAGGAGTATTTGAAAATTAATGTTGATACAATTGTTCCGACAATTGAACTTGTTACAAAACAAGTTGTAGTTCCAGACAATATTGTTAAACAAACTAAACTTGAGTTTGAATTAAACGATACACGCAAACTTAGATTTAAGTTAATTCGGTTAAGTCACTATATGACACTTCCAATGAAAGCTCAACAGTCCATCTATGTTGATAGACTAGGTAACTTGTATGTGAAACATCTTGGTGGATATACACAAGTAATTCCAGATTCAAATGATGTGTATTATGTTGGCATTGGTAGCTGGATTCCAAGAAACCATATCATTAAAGCATTAAATGGTTGGACACTATCACACATCAAACAACAACATAGCGAATTTTGTGTATTTTATAGTGGTTGTATTACAAATGCGTGGGTAGAAATTTTGATTACACATAAGGAATAACAGAAATGACATTATATCGCGAGTTATTACAAGAATTAGAAAATGAAAAACTATATCCAGTTTATGATATGTATTCATTCGGGAGTTTAATATATGGTACTCACACCAAAACTTCTGATTTTGATTTTGTAGTAATTTGCGATAGTAATGTTCCTGAAGTTGAATTAACTTTAAATAAGTTTAATGTACACATTACACACAAAACAACATTTCAAAGGTTGTTAAATGAACATAATATCGGAGCAATTGAACAATTTATGTCTCCAATACAGTACAATACCACAGATTTATTCAAATTTGATTTAAATCATCAATTATTAAGACAATCTATATCTAAAACTGTGTCCAATTCATGGGCAAAGTGTTTTAAAAAAATTAGACAGGGTGATTATGATATTGGTATAAAATCAATGTTTCATTCATTAAGAATAATTTTATTTGGAATCCAATTAGCAAAATATCATAAAATTGTTGATTGGAGTGTTGCCAATGATATTTTTGATAGACTCAATTCAAAAACGTGGAATGAACAAGAATTAAAAAACGAGTTCCAAGAATATAGGAACAAGCTACTCACTGAATTTAGATTATTAGCTGGAAAATAATATGTTAAAAATAGAACCCACATCATTAAAAAGCTTGACTATGACTGTAGCATTTGCTATCGTATTGTTATTAATACTACTGTATGGAAAGTAAATATGCCAATTAAAAAGTTAAACATTCGTGACTTTGAACATTTTAAATCTAATAAAATGGTGGTTTTTAAACCAGAAACAGTGGACGGTAAAGCTGTAATCATATTGACTTATATGGTTTCTGATAGTCATTTATGGACATTACCGATGGCACTGGAATTGCGGGGTCACACATTTGATGCTGAAACTGGTGATATAATTTCAGTTGCCTTTGAAAAGTTCTTTAATATTGGAGAAAATCAATGGACCCAATTGAATTTGTTAGATTTTAAAGAAGCAATGTTTTTTGAGAAAGTTGATGCTTCTATGCTCAATGTTGCCGTGATTAATGGTAAAATCTTCTTAAAAACAAAGAAGTCGTTTTATAGTGAAGTAGCACAATCTGCAATGACGTGTGTAACTGATAATATCAATAAACTTGCATTATCAGTTTATAAGATGGGATATTCACTAATTATGGAATATTATCATCCAGATTGGAAAGTTGTATTGAATTATGGTAAAACAGCAAAATTTACAGTTCTTGCTGCAAGGTCATTACACGACTTAAGTTATATGGATTATGACAAATTAAAAACAATGTGTGATGATTTTGGAGTCGATATTGTTCAAAAACACCAAGACATGACTATCGACATAGCTTTGGAACAATTCCAAACTGAAAAGAATCGAGAAGGTTATGTGATTCTATTAAAAAGTGGAATCAGGGTAAAACAGAAGTTTAGTTGGTATAGAATCAATCACAGGATTCAAACTGAGTTAAGAGTTCGTGATGTTGCATTGATGGTAGCTATGGAAACAATTGACGATGCAAAATCAAGGTTATCTAGCGAAGGCTATGACTTAACCCAAATCGAAAACATTGAAACTAAGGTAGCTCGTGAGTTATCAGCATTACAATATGAAATTGATTTAGTTGCAGCACAATTGGTTGGATTAAGTCCATCACACGCAGCAGCTTTAGTTAAAAAACATAAATTACGGGGACTTATTATGAATAAGTATCACGGTAAAAGAGTGGAATTAATTGAATATTGGAGAAGACACTACTTAAAAACGTATTCAATCAGTAGCGTGTATAATTCAAAATGGTAAATACTAAAATTAAGTATCTTGGTAATTTTTCAGCAGTTGAACCAGTCCATACTAGGTATATGATTTGCTACAATTGTAATGTATCATGGAACGGCTGCTGGGATAATTTTATGTGTCCAATTTGTGGAGAAGGTGATATTCCATCAACATCGTGTGGAGATTTATCTTTAGATATTCCACAATCATTAAAATAGAGGAAATAATATGTTTAAAAGTATATCGTTATATCAGTTTAATCAAGAATTAGGTTTATCGGTAATTGAAATTGAGGCTATATTGGAATTAAATCCATTTAAAGAACTGAGTGCAATTGAGGAAAAAACGTATGGATTTATACCGATTTCCAATGATATGGTTACTTTTAAAAAAGGTAAAGGTATTTTATTTGCTATACAAACAGAGTTCAAGCCGATTAATAAAAAGGCAGTTAATCAAGAAGCCACAAAAAAAGTAAAAACGATTCAAGAAACCGAGAATCGTAAAGTCAAAAAAGCTGAACGTGATACAATTGTTAATGAGGTTTATCACAATGTACTATTAACAACTTTACCAGTGGACGAATTAATCCATGTGTATATTACCGATGAGTTTGTTGCTGTCAATACTTCATCCTCTAAAAAGGCTGAAGAAGTATTATCATATTTACGTTCAATATTTAGAACATTAGATGTTGTTCCATTGGAAAATGTATTAACATATAATAATGAGTTTACTAATTGGGTATTAAGTCCAATTAGTAAACCATCAGATATTACATTAATGTCTCCATTTAAGTTAGTGCGAATCAATGACGATGAGTCTACTGAATCAATCACATTAAAAGTTAATAATACGAATGACCCAGCAATTCCACCAATTGCCGAGTTTTTATCAACATTTAATATCACAACACTATCAGCCACCATTGGAGATTACCAATTCACCATTTCAGATAAATTTATCATTACAAATTGTAAATCTAATATTGATTTTGGTGTCGATGATTCATCATATTATTTAATTACAGATATGGTAGAATTTATGTGGAACAAACTAACAAAGGTTTTCAATGATGTATAGTTATGACCTTCCAAACGCAATCGAAATATTGAAGAAAATTAATCTACAACATCGCACATTAAATGCTAAAAACCGAGAGTTATTTACTCCACCAATATGGGCAAAACAGTTCTGTACGGTAAGTGTTAATCCAGGTAGGCAAACTGGTAAATCGTGGTATTGTGATATGAGCTGTGATGAATCTGGAGTAATCATAGTTCCATCTAAATTTAATTCAAAAGACAGAGCTAATACATTTTCTTGTACATCATATAAATCAATTGATAGGAAACTTGTTAAATATGTGTACATTGAAGAACCATCTTTCATATCAAATCTTGATGAGTTATATGTTTTTTTCACACGCGATGGTATTGAACGCACTTTCATTTTGATTGGAGAATAATTCAAATGATGCAGATATTATTACACAATATGCTCCCATATAATATTAAATCAACATATTTAAAGGGTAAGTCAAACGGTATTCTGTATTGCAAATTGGGAAAGTTAAATAAAGAATTTTTCCAACAATATCAACAGGTACACATTGATATTCCACAATACATCACAAGAATTAGTGATGAGTTTTTAGAAGGATTTTTAAGTGAACTAATATCTGCAACAGAGACCTTTTCAGAATTTAAAAGTCGTGTTGGAATTAACACAGCAATATTAACATTAGGTGGACAAGTGGAACAAGTTTATAGAAAAGTAAAAACATCAATCCGTAGATTTGATGGAACAAAATCAGATAAAGTTGGAACATATATTGATTTTGTAGAAGTTCCAAAATCAAAAACAGAGGTAATACAACATGAAAATTAGCCATATCGCAGCATTAGCAGCAGTTGTGATTTTATTAACCAATAATTGTGGTGCAGATGATTCGACTATAGTTGAAAAACAATATTCTAGGTTTACAATATGGCTCGATTGTTCTAAACGTGGAGCTATTAGATTTCAATATTCACCTACTAAGGACATTGGAAACCTAACTCGTGTAAATAATTTTGCTATCGACCAATCTATACCCAGTAGATGTCAACAAAAAAGTGCAAGGTCATACGGGTCAAAATATGATAGAGGTCATTTAGCTCCAATTAATCAATTTGATGATTCCTTTTTTGCCATGGAAGAATCAAACTATATGACTAATATATTACCACAAACAGTTAAGTTAAATCGCACGGCTTGGTTAAAGACCGAGATGGTTACTGAATGTTTGAGAAACGAAAATGTTTTAACTGTATATGGTGGTGCAATATATGGTAAAACTAAAACTAAAATTTCAACACAATTTATGGAATCACATGGAGTTGAAGTTCCTGTAGCATTCTACAAGATTATTGTTAATGATACATTAAAACGGAATATAGCTTGGGTGTTTCCAAACGATGACACCGTAAGTAATGAGATTGATAGGTATCTTGTTTCAATCGCAGACATTAATAAAATCACTGGAATGCAATACACTGGTTATAATTTAAAACATAAAGAAAAGATTTCATGGACTATTCCAAAAAGTTGTGATAAAAGCTAGTTGACTTTAGTTTTTTTATAAGTTACTATGTTGCTTTAATTAAACGTTGGAATAAATATGAATGTATTATGCACTTGTGGAAAGCCAGCAGAACTTGTTAGTGGTAAAGAGGTTTACCCACATAGAAGTGATTTGTTCCAGTTAGCATTCTGGAGATGTGTGCGTTGTAACTCCTATTGTGGATGTCACAAGGGGACTAACAATCCACTAGGCACATTAGCCAACTCAGAATTGCGTGATTGGAGAAAAAAATGCCATACAAACTTTGACCAAATTTGGAAACAATATGGAACAAGTCGTTCAATGGCATATGAGTGGATGTCAACTGTCATGGGAATTTCAAAAAGTAAATGCCACATAGCTATGTTTGACGTTAAACAATGTGAAAAACTACTGTATGAGATTCAACAAGGGTGGGAACGAAATACCTTACCATTTTTACTAAATCGTAAGTTTCACTCTTGGATTACATTAGGAGACTTCCTACCTTTTATGGACACCTATTATGAATTTATCGTATATAAGGATGTTATTCCAAATAAAGACTTGTCAGCATTGACTAAAAAAGATAAGAAAATAGAACTTATGTTGGAATTTCAATCTTATGAGGGGTTTATTAAATTCAGTAATTTAGTGTTTAAATCCTATTAAGAGAGGTGATAATGAAATTCTTTGTGTATTATCTACAAGCTTTACTGGCAATCGAACAACGTCCCAGTGATGATGTTTATCGGTATCTAAGCAAGGTACTGTCAGTAACAACCAATCAAATTGATGGAGCTATACCACAAAATTTGAAATACAAACAGTTTGATTTAGACACAAAAACATTACCAAAACGAGTGTACGTTACTTATACTATTAGCGATTGTGGAATTGATGTTGGAATTGTCCACATACATTCAATAAGCTTGACTGGTATTGGTTATGTTGACCAAAAGTATGTTACTGAATCATTCGAGTTAAATGAAAATATGTTTGACATTAGGTTAAAATAGATTTAAACACTATTTGGAAACATTATGTTTACTACACAAGTTAGAATATCCAGATTTTAGTGGAACTGGAAAGATGTATAAAACAGATACCATTTCAGGTTATGTTGACTGGTTGCGTATTACTGGTGAAATATCTGATAAATTGGCTGACACAGTTACATTAGACTAAATGGAATTGTTTTATATCAAGAATAACAAATAACTAAGATGCTTTAACACATCTTTGTTTAAAAAAAGGTTCCCTGGATTGCAATCAATAATGACTAGCAATATGTTACAATAATACTAAAAAAGGTAGGTGTGTTGTGGAATCAAAATCAAATACAGTAAAGGTTTTTAAATCAGAGCGTGGTCAAGCTGTAAAAACTAACAAAGTGCTTTACCCGTTTTATTGGAATTATGCTGGTAATCCTGATATTGTGATTCCGATAGGTGCAATTGGTATAGTCGCACACGAAAAAACACAAGGAGATGTAATCATTGATTTTCCAATTGATACAATTGGATTGGAGAATACAATTTGTAATACACTTCCAGTTCAAACAATTTGGCGTGTTAGAATGAGCTTAAAAGATGCTGCTGTTTGTCTTGAAAAATTGACTACACCTGAATGGTTAAAATTTCACTTCTTTTGTGGAAGTTTGGAGTTAGATTGCGAGCTACAGTCCATACCGTCCATGTTTAATCGCGATGTAGTTACTACTAAGTATATTTAATCATCGTAAATTAGTGTCAATGGATGTAAAACATTCTTGACACTTTTACACATCAACAACACCTTAAATTGGGGAATAATATGAAACGAAAAACAATTCGTAACTATGTTGCAAAACATTGTTTAACCTTTAATAGAAGTTCTATTGAGGTTGATAAGAAAAAACAATATAAAAGAGTAAATAAACATCTGAACAATTGTTAGACCAGAAACTAATCACAATAACATACAACGATAAAAATAGAAAGTTATAACTAAACACATAATTTTAGAGGAACATGAATGTCAGTAAATAATTGGAAACCGATTGAAACAGCACCGAAAGATGTAATTATACAAACTAAAAAAGAGGGTGGAATACCAGTTACAGTGTTGATTAGTTCAAAATATGGTGATGGTTATCCTCAGTTGTTAAATGAATGTGGAGCATCAATTCCAGACGGGATAGGTGGTGTATGGACGGTACTTGCGGATTATTGGCGTGAAATCGAATTATAAAGTAATTACGGATGAAATAGCACTCAAAGAGTTTATCACATGGCTTCCAGACTTGGATAATGGTGAAACATACTATTACTGTCTTTTTAGTAGACGCAAATACGATTCTAACCAAACATTAAAATCTGATAAACAACAACTCAAGCGTGGCACATCAAGTAAAGAATTTTTATTTGAAAAGCTTAAGCAGCTTGAAGTTGTGGTCGGTTCGTATTACCAAAAACATTATCCTATTCCACAAGAAACGTTAGCTGCCTACATCACAATCAACCCACGCAGTTATGAAAAAGCTACTAAAGAATCTATAAAAAAACTAGTGGACTTGGTAACTAAACCATATAATGGATATAATCCACACCAAGAAGTAATGAGTAATATTCAGGTTGCTTGGTCTCGTAAAATATACACCGATTTCGATTTTGATAATATTTCAATATCTGAAATTAAACCATTATTAATTGGTGAAATAAACAACGATTGTTTAACGTGTATCGAAACTAGGAGTGGATTCCATTTACTGGTTGAATCTAGTAAAGTGGACAAAAAGTATGCTAAAAGCTGGTACAACACAATAACTCAGCTACCTAATTGTGATGTGCGTGGTGACAACCTATGTCCAATTCCAGGCACTTATCAAGGTGGTTTTACTCCAAAAATGATTAAATTATAGCACACTGAATATTTTATTGACAATGTGGAAAATAGATTGTATCATGTGCAACATAAATTTATTCAACAACATACAAAACACAAAATGAACTCAATAGACGAATTATTAGTTAGACGTGAAATCAGAACCATATTTGACATAAACAAAAGTGTCATGTCTGGACAAATGTTAATAAAAACGAGTAAAACCACTGCAATTAAAAAAATACGCGATGGTGTGATTGAATTGATTATGTCACGAGTAGATTTACCAACAGTAATGGTTACTGAAGATTCAACAGGGAAATACACCTTTGTCAGTGACATTTTATCGGTAGTTTTAGAATATTTGAACGATGGTTTCAAGGTTAAATCTGTATACCCAGAATTAGATGGTAAATTGTTTAGTGAATTGAGTCAGAAACACAAAAATCGAATTGAAGATTCCGAAGTTAAAATGTGTATCATTGATTGTGTGAGATATGATACCACGTTAATATATAACATAACCAACATAATCGCACGATAGTGGAAATAATTTGTGTCTAATCCAACTAACTTTCAACACAATTTAGGTATAAATTATGAAAAAATTTGTTAAACAAACAATTCCACGGTGGTATAGACATAGTTATTCAACTTATCAGTTATATCAATCAGAATCTGGAATGACTATAGCAGAAATAGTCAAGAATAAACGTTCACCTAGTTATGATGTTTATCGACATACTTCCAATTCAATTGGTTATGGAATGTATAGTCAATATATCAAATCATGTGATTCGTTAAATGAGGCTAAGGAAGAAATTTTAAAATTGAATTTAGTTCAATATAAGGTTTGTGGTACAATCCTATTTTTAACAGAGTTTGAAATTGATATACTAGATGTTATATTGGCTAGATTAGAAAACAAAGTTTGTAGTGTAATCAATTATAAAGTTAAATGTGTCAAAACTCGCGAGTCTAATAAAGGATTAACAGTTGTGATTAGCGTTATTGATGGTTTTTATTATACTGTTTATATGGAAACTGGAAAGGTTATAGATAGCCGTACCAACATGATTGACACTAATTTATATATGTATTAACTAATAGGAATATTAAACATGAGTGGAATTTACTTCACATCTGATTGGCATTTCAATCATAAAAATATCCAAAAGTATTGTCCAGATACTAGAAATGGATTCACATCACTAGATGAAATGAATACAGCTATTATTAATGGAATTAATAGCATGGTAAACACTGACGATGTATTGTACCATTTGGGAGACTTTGGATTTTGTTCAAATACCAAGTGTGTAGAGTTCATTGATAGGATTAACTGTAAAAATGTTCATATGTGTTTTGGAAACCACGATAGTGGTATAAAAACAAGTACATCATTCAAATCAAGGTTAGTTTCACATACCACTGGATGTATGGAATTGAATATCAATGGTCTAATTATCATTTGTTCACATTACCCGATTATCGACCCAACAGGTAGGATTCCAGATTTTATACAAGCCGAGATTGAGGATTTGACCAGTAAACCTTATGATTTGTGGCTACACGGACATTTGCATGGCTCACGAAAACCAACTGGTAAAATGTTTGATGTTGGAATTGATACTAGATTGAATCAAACTCCATGGAACTTGAATGAAATTTTAGAAATTATTTACCAAAAAGGAAAGTCAAAATGACAACAATCGTAAAACAAGATGTTCCAATCATATCACAAGATGATATGACAAAATACCTCAATGAGTATCAACACCACATGGCTATTAATGCTGGACTCAACCTAAATGCGTCAATTACATTTGAACACTGGTTAAGCCAAAAACTATCCAATACTCCAAACGTTAAATATCTTTTAAATGAGTAGTTGACTTGACTCGATGTTGGGTATGTTATATTCAACATCGTAAATTACTTAGTGAGAAATATTATGTTATACGAATTATCAACTGATGTTGTAATTGAATGTGGACAACGCACAAACAACAGATGTGGGTATTATGGAGTTACATTAAACCTATCAAATCGTGCTAATGTTGATTTTCCGTTTTCTCCAGAAGTGTCATTCTTACACGCTAAAGTTACAGACAAATCAAATATGATGCACAACACTTCAAAGGTGTGGAAAGGTGGTTATTATGCTGATTCACGCGAAGCTGCATATGTGGCTGCAATGTTTATAATTGATGCAGTAAATGTCGATAGCGTTATTGCAGCCAGTGGTAAATTTGACAACTTTCCATCTGATTTATATGATTTACCAGTGAATATGTCGTTACAAGAAGCACAGCACATTATCCATAATCATATTGAGCAATTGGATATATCAAAAAAACAAAAGGCTGATACTAAAAAACGGCAATCGTTGAAAAACACTCCAATCGAAAAGGTGTGGAAAGAATTGTACGAACAGTTAGACTTAAAAACACTTACAGCTAAGTTTGGTAGAGATGCTATCGTTAAAGCTAGAAAAAACTTGACAGTTAGTGAGTTTGAAGAACAGTTTAATATAACTTTAATATAATACGGAACACACAAATGAAAAAATTATCCGAACAATCGTATGCTGAGTTAATGTCAACTATTCAACAAGAGGTTGATAAAACTGAGTCTGGACAAATTAATGCACTAGCATTCGATATTCACAATCCAGAAGATATTATTGAATATTTACAAAGAAATAACAAAAAGTCCATTTTACGCTGCAAAGAGGTTAATTTGTGTAAAGATGACTTTGAATCAACTGCAACGATATTGTTATATTATGCTGATGCACCTCAAGATAAGGTATATCTTGATTACATCGGTAATTGGGGTGTTACTGGTGGTAAATTGGTGTGGGAAGACCCAACAAAAGTTCATCCAATAGAAGTTAAAACAATTAGATGGGAAAGTGTTCCATGGTAAGTTGTATTGCTTAACAACCACAATTCAATGATATTGGAGTAACAAAATGTATGACCAAATTGATATAATGGCTAAAGTTGTAACATCTGATTTGTCTTGTAAAAATTGTGGAGTAGTTAAAAGTGAACATGATACAACTGAAGCCAAGTTGTTTTGTCCAATAAAATCTAAACGTGGACATTTCAATAAGAGTATGGTGTTTAAATATGCGAAAAAACGTTTAAATCCTCTTTATAAAGGTAAACAACTAACATTCAATTAATAAGCACACATCAACATCTCCAGTAATGGAGTTTAATGTTGGTGAATCTATTATCATAGTTGATGTTCTTTACCATGTTCATACCATGCACATTTAAAGTATATGGACATCAAAGGAAAAACTTTCGTGTCTCCAATACACGATTTATGGGGCAAATTTGGAATAGCCGATTAACAAATTAAAGTAGCACTTGAAAAACATAAAATTACTACATTAAATCTGGATAAACTGGACCGATAGTATGTGGTAAGTAATCTCCAGACGAATCAACTGTTATGTAATATAGTTTATAATGTAAATTGGAAAAAGAATAAGCACCAGTAACTTGTTCTGGAATTTGTGTATAATATTCAGTTCCATCTTCACTATGAATACTAACTAAACTTGCTGGGGTATAATCATCCTTCAATGCTTTACCAGTAAACTTATACCCAGCAAAACTAATTAATATATTATCTGGATCCAATACTTCATTATTAACCCAATTCATTGGAAACGTAATCACAATATCATTAGGGTCATTTACAATTGGAGTAAATGGTGTCCATGCCAAATCACTCGATTTTAAATAACTACTTGTTGGTAATTCAAAATTACCAATATATCTACATATCCCAAGAGATATTCTTAAATCTTCAATAAACCCTATAAATGTATTTGATACTCCAGTGTTGTATGCTGATGCAAGTATTATAAACCTATCTTGTTTAAATTGGTTATGGAATATAGTGGACGTATCTTTTATTCCTTGTATGTACATTGTGATAACATCATTCAACCTAGTAATTGATATGTGATTCCATGTTAGTGGAATAATTGTAATATTGCTAGTTAATATAATCACACCTCCACTAATCAATTCAAGTTTATTATCATTAATACCGATTGTAAGGTATTCACCATTAGTATTTGTTGGTCGACCATCTAATAAAATTGAATTGGAAGATGTCATAGGTAATATCCAGCAATCAATTGTAAAATCTGAATTATTAAACCTTAACTCTTGACGTGCATTAGTTACGATGTAATCAGATTGATTTGTAGATTTAATACTTTTTCCAAACACAGTTTTTTCAGTTGTTAATGCGATGGAATTACCATATAAGACTAATTCGATATTATTAACACTACAATCAATTATTGTATTAGTTCCACCCAATAGGAACGCAACCTGTTTAAAATTCATATCATACTTGTTATAGTAATGCGTGTATGTTGTTGAATCAGGAAATTCAAATTGTGGAATAGTAAAATTATTATTATATCTGGCAACACCTAACGTTATTCTAATATCATCAATATAACCGTGTATTGAATTTCCTGGAACACCTCCAATATAGATTTTATCCGTGCTTGAATTGAAATATAAACTTGATGTTCCAATGTTATATGAATACATTGAAATACCATTTATCCACACTGATACATCACCAGCACATCTAGTGATTGCTATATGATTCCATACACCTAATACTAATGTACATATTTGTGGATATGTACCATTAGCCCATGTTGTACCATCAATACTACAAGCAAATGATAGACTTCCATTTACATTATCAATTAGTGCTATAGAAGACATTGTACTACCATTAGAAGTTTGTATCAATCTCGAATTAATTTCACCATTTGCAATTTTATAGTACCATAGTTCAATAGTGAAGTCTTTATTGCTGAAGTCAATTTGTTTATCATAATACCCATTTGAATTATTAAACAACATTGAAGTTTTCTTAAACCGTTTTATTGAACTAGATATGTATCGTTGGGTTGTATTAAACTGGAGTGACTTATTTGATGTTATACCCTGTTGGAATATTGGTAATAATTTCATTGGAACATATCGTTTATTGTACTTCGATATTCCTCTTGTTATCCTAAAGTTGTCAATATAACCATTAAAAAAGTGTTCAGTATTACCTCCAATTCGTAGTGGACTATTTGTTATATTAAGTTCAATATCAAAAAACGATTGCGTATTCACAATATTGCCATCTACATATATGAACAAATCATTCCCTATTCTTGATATTGCAATATTGTACCAAGTATTTAATTGGAATATGAATGCTCCAACTATTGATTGATTTGAGTTTGTATTGAATCCTTGAATTGTGATAGTTGTTTCTGTTATATAAAATGTAAATTCACTACCTTTAGCAACCAATATTGAATTACCAGTATTAGAATGACCAATTAAATGTATATCGAGTTCAATTGTAAAATCAAAATGTGATAAGTTATAATCTACTATATTAGCTAACTCAATATATGAGTTCACTCCATTAAAATACCCACTCGATGTTCCAGATTTAATTTGATTTTTACTTAATGTAAAATTAACTGGAATTACAATTGCGTTTCTAGCTAACTCACAAATTTTAGGGTAATTGAAATCCATACTTAATGTTGTATATCCACTATAACCATCGTAGGTTGAGTCAATTTGATATTGAAATTCTGATATTGGAACACTAATGTCACAATCATATCTGTATCTTGATAATAACCTTGTAACCCTAAATTCATCTATATAAACTGGAAATGATGGGTTTCCTTGATATTGATATGGACCACCAATATTTAATGTATCATTCGATAATACAACTGACATTGGAGACACAATATCAATTATTCCATTATTAAATATTGTTACTGCTTCACCATCTCTACAAACCACAATTGAATACCAATTGTTAATAGTTAATGTGGTATTACAGCTAATGGTTATTCCATTTGCAACAACTTTCAATATCATATTGGAATCAACATAACAATATAATCCACCATTAGGTGTAACATTGTTTCTAAAATCAAACATATAAGAAAAGTTATCAACGGTAATTGTAGTTGGTAAATAAAAACAAAACTCAATTGTAAAATCATTTAATCCAAAATTAAAATCTTTATGTGTAATATGCAATTTAGAATCTGAATTAAAATAACCAGACGATGTTCCAAACTTTTTTTGAGTTGTACTCATATAAGCATTACCAATTGGAACTATTTGTTTGTTTGTAACATCCTTAAATTCAGAAGTGTTGTTTTGTCCATTAAAATGTAATAACAAACACACATTTTTTAGGTATGGGTCAGCTATTGTATTCAATTGTTCACAATGTGTTAGTAATTCAACCTTATTAAAATGTTCATCATTAACTGTAGATGAATCGTTCACATACACATTAGATATTCCATTCCAATAGTGATTCTGGAATTGTACATTTGTTAAAACATAATCGAAAAATGAAACATGGCTAATAATAAACTTACCTTTTGATGTACCAACACCTCCACCATATTCATTCGATGTTCCTATCATCCAATTCCCTGAATAGAATGCTAATGTACCAATTAATATTCCAGTTGAAACTAATATACCGTTTAAGTAAATTGAATTTAATCCACTAATTGAATTGCGTGTGAATCCAATATGATACAATTTATCTGGAATAACATTAACAACTAAATTCAAATCAGTTAATGTATCTTTTCCCGTATCTAAACTAAATGTTAATTGTGTTCCGTCTTGTGATAATGATATTGAAAATGGAAACACAATAAAATCTCGATGACCGATTACACTTCCACCAGATTGTGAGCCAGTTAATGGAATCAACCAAAAACTAATAGAAAACTCTAAAAAGTTTGTTGTGAATGGTAATACAATAGTTGAGTTGGTTCCATCAAATTTAATCCCATTAAAAATTGCTGTGTTATCCATTTTAGTTTCACATACAATTGATGTTGATGTTGCAAAGCTTTTTCCATTAGATTCCATTAGGTTTGGACCAGACACATCTTGTAATGGGTAATACCATAATGGATTATCATTATTAATAATATCAGTATAATTTACTGTCATGCTATTGAAACCTTTTTATTTAAAATAATATTAGGATAATCATCATAGTGGCAAGTTATATAATAATCTCCAGTCCACATACCAGTAAATGTGAATGTTCCATCAAAATTACTATATGTTGATTTGATTAAGTTTCCATCCGTATTTGAATATAACCTAACCAACACATTAGCAACTGACATTCCACTAGATGAATTAACAACACCTGATATGGTTTTATATCCACCAATTCTATTTGGAATAAAATTCCGTTTATAACGGCAAACTCCCTTTGTGATTCTAACTTCATCCATATAGTCTGTTATGTAACCATTAGTAACATCCAAGTAATTGTACCCAATTCGCATATATCCACCAAATGCAAGATTTAACGTTTGTGATACTGTAACTGTGTTAGTTGCTTGTATAACCCCATCAATAAACAACCTTACAAGTTTACCATCTCTAGCTACTGCAACGTGTCTCCATTGATTGTATGAAAAGGTAGTTGGGGTTAGTAAAAATGTATCTCCAAGTGGATTCCACGCAACAACAAATTTACTTGGGTATCTAGTATCATCAAATCTAATAACAAATGAGCCAGATACCCAAGTAGTTCCAGATGTAATATATGATGGGTATGAATTTGGACTATCATTACAATAACACCAAAATTCAATTGTAAAATCGCTTGTACTTAAATCTAATCCACTATTAGCAGTCAATTGTAAATATGAACTACCATTAAAATATCCAGATACTGTTCCATACTTAGACTGGACATTTGATAGTATTGCATTACTAACAGAAATTGAATTAAGGTTTGTATCATCATAAAACACATTCGAGCCATTGTTTCCATCCATTCTAAGGTTTAATACAACATTTGAATTATATAATTCTGGACTAAATTGTAATCTTGATAATGTATCAATTTGTATTGGAGTGAAACTTGAAGTATATCTTGCTATCTTTCTTGTTACCCTCAATTCATCTATATAACCATTAAACCACGCACCTTGTCCTGTTTCACAACCAATGTATGTTTCAGACCCAGTACCACAAGTTCCAGCCCATGTATCAGTGCCAATTAACGTTCCATTAACAAACATATACATCGTATTAGCCTGTCTAGTAACAGCAACGTGATACCAAGTGTTAATTACCATATTGTGTGTTGCACTGAAAATAACAGGGTCATTGGACATCAAAAACAACTTAGTAGTTCCCATAAAGAATGCAAAACCATCACTAGCATTTGGAGAACCTGTTTCACATATAACCATGTGATTAGAATAGTTGCTGGGCCAAGCATCTGAAGTTGGCATTGCAATCAAATTCACATAAGCTTCAATAGTGAAATCATCGGATGATAAATTAAATATATTATTTCCAGCCAGATACAAATAACTTCCATTACCATCAAAGAACCCAGATGTTGTTCCATATTTCTGTTTAGCATTACTGAGTTTGGCATTTCCATTTGTAATAAAAACTTGTTCACAATCATCTACGAATGTTGTGGAATTGTTTGTTCCTTCAAATCGCATATTGAGTGTTATGTTTTCTGTGTATAAATCTGTCATTTGACTCCGTTAAGCTATATCACTACATTGTCAATTATTTATACCACTGAGAATCAATAAGTTAGCACTTACATGGGTGTATTAATTATATAATGGTTGCAAGTGCTAACTCATTGATAGTTGGTTGTGTTATCTATTCGTTGTCAATTATTAAGCGTTAGCACCTTATTGAGTGATTCTAAGTGCTAACTGACTGCTTATTAAGTCTTTATCATAACTCAATCAAATCAATAAGTTAGCACTTGATGGTGTTAGTTAGTTATATAACCGTTCCAAGTGCTAAGTCATTGATTCTTCATAATTGACATGAATATACACTGATAGTTGACATCGGACTGTCAAATGACTATACTTTTATAAATTACAACTAATGGTAAATGTGGAGCATAAAATGGATAATGTATTAAATTTGTTAGTAGTGAAATTAATAGTATCTTTACATATCTTACTGAACCATTACACAAAGAGGCTTGGATGAATTTTTTGTAGATGAGTTAATATCTTACAAAGTTACTTGTTAAGTGACTGTTAGCACTTGCAGATGGTCTTCTAAATGCTAACTAACTTGTTTATTAAACATTTTCACCATAAGCCAGTTAAATCAATGGGTTAGCACTTAGACAGTATTATAATTAACTAACACGTCCAAGTGCTAACTTATTGATTCTTAATAATTGACATGAATACCAACAATCAATGGGTTAGCACTTGCATCGTGTTAGTAATTACCTAATGTGTCTAAGTGCTAACTAACTGTTTATTAAGCATTTTACCATAATTCAATTAAATCAATAAGTTAGCACTTGGACGTGTTAGTTAATTATAATAGTTGTTCCAATTTACTTTTAGCGTAACAAATGTATTGACATTGAATATTAAATTGACTATAATTTGAAAACTAATACTTAAACGGTAGTTAATATAGTGATAACAAAAGAACAATATAGTAACTTGTACCACAAATCAAAATGTCGTGGATTAAAATTTAAACAAATTGTGACTGGTGTGAAAATCAACGGACGACAATTTTATACATTTGATGTTGCGAATGATTATGTGATAGAGTTTCCATTAAAAGTAACACCTTCAAATTATGAAGAACAAATTTATCTAGTAGAGGTGGATAATGAAGATGAATAAACAAATATCAGATTCAGAAATAGCATTCAATCGAATGTCAATATTAAATATGCTTGGATTGATAATGGTGGCATTACAATTACTGAATTATGTTTAATTTCAGGTAAAAGTTGCTATTATATTCCAACCGAGTATTTTAATATGGACACAATTAAGAGAGCAAATGATAATGAAAATTAGACCATTAACAAAACCACAAAAAATGTACTCAACCGTATATAGATTTAATTGTGATAGAACTGCCGTGATTCACGACACATGGCTACCATCATTAAACCAATGGAACTTAGAAGCATTAAAAACATTTAAAGCAATTGAATCCAGAATATACTGGTCAAGGATACGCATTATGAAATGTTTGTTTACTATTGCAGAAATGCAATTATTTAGATTATGTGTTTGTATTTAGGGGATAGTGATGGGTCTTGATATTTATTTAATAGAACCATGTGTACAAGATATGTCTACAGGTTCTATTACACTTAAACGTGGAAACATCCTTAACAGAGTATCTACTTATTTTAAAGGTTACATCGAACACGAACCAATTGAATATATTGATTGGATTAAATTATTCAAACGGCGTGGATTAAATTACAATGATTATGAGTTGTATTCAAGTTGTGGGAGAAAGTATGACTTTATTCCAAAAAACAAGATTGGCAGTGATTTAGAAGATATTGATTTTATCACATTTAACACTAGGATTAATAGTCCGTGTTATACTGAAATAGAACCAGTATTATACTACAAAGAGGTTGGTTATCAGCGTAAGGGAGCTAATGCAAGGTTTTATTCAGAAGGGGTATGGGACACTGGTGGATTTATAGTAACTGGAGACGAAGCAGCATTACATTATCTTAATTACTTCAATCGTTCGTTTCGTACTAATATCTTATCAAAATTCATTCAAGGTGAAAACATGATTTGCTATTGGTGAAACTCTAATGTTTGATTTATTTAACATCCAACTACTTAATAGGAAACAAAAATGACTTTAACTCTTTTGGAAAAAGAAAAAAATATCAAAAATACCTCCAGTGAAGGGTGTGATTGACGTTACCACAAATAACGATGATACAATGACAAGGATAACAACCAAGTTAAATGGTAAATTAATTGGGTTGTTATTAATTGTTCGCAATGCTGGCTTTGAGCATTGGTCAAAGTCAAAGTATAAATTCCATTTAACTGAATATGATGCTATTGTAGACTACAATGAAATGATTGACGCGACATATGTGCTATTAGAAAAACACTTTGACAAGCTTACAAAACGATTTATGAAAGATAAGATAGCACCGATAAGAGGGGTTTAGCTGAATAAAACAATTTGGTTAGATTTAGAAGGAACTATTATCAGTTCTTGGAGTGATTTTCTTAGTTTTAGTCCTAATTCTATTATGAATGAAAAGAAGATAAGAAAGTTCTTAAGAGATAACAATAATATTAAAGAGGTTAATATCTTTTCAGCAGCTATATGGGATGACAACGATAAAAAAGTATTTAATGAAGATATTAAACCTACATTAGAAAATGTATTAAATGTTAAGATTATTGAATTTCCTTCTTTAGAAGATTTAATGAAGAAAGAATATACTAACAGAAGAATAAAATGGTTTAATACTAGCGATTTCGTAGAAACTAATTGTAAGTTTATTAGTTTCTTAAATTTTCTTAGATTTGATAAAAATAGTAACTATCATATACTAATAGATGATTGTGTACAAAATATTAGAATTGAAGTAGAAAACATTTAGTAATTGAAACTATTAATATCGAAAGTTTATGATGTTGGTAATTAGGTGGACTCAACGATTCCGTATATGAAAAGTAAAACACTAACAACAAAATGGGAAACATATAAATTGTACTTTACATTAAAGGATAGACCAGTTGGAAACATTTTTAGATATGGTTTAATTAAATTGCGTGTTGTTCAAAGAAGCTATACTTGTCAAGGGTGCTTCTTTGAACAAGATGATTGTGGAAATAAATTACTCAACTACATAACTGGAAATTGTATAGCATCGGATAGAATTGATGGAATTAACACTAAATTTGAGGTTGAGCAGGTATGATACCACAGATACATTTTTATAATGAAGCCATTGAAATATTCACACGCAATGGTTTATTTGATACGGAACTTAAAACATTGTGCGAATTAGCATTAAGTTTAGCTAATTCGAAATCACTTAATGTTTGTGAAATACTACTAGATTGCGTATTAGTAACAATATTCGTAGACAAGCCAATATGTGATATATTCGATTTGAATTTTGAATTGGCTGGAATATTAGTTGAATCGTTATCAGATGTTAGAAGTGATATATTGATGATTGAATATAGTTCAATTAATTGTTTATAGGAGATTAAAATGAGTTTACCAACATACGCATTATTTTTTGATGCAAATGGGGATGTTGTTGCAAAACAGTTTGTTAATGTTGGATGGTGGGTTGATGCCGATAACTTTGCTGACGCTATTATGTCACTTCCAAATATTAAAAATGCAACTACAGTTGAGTTATATGGAGTTTCAATTCCAACAAGTTTATTCTATTCAAACGATAGTTTAGATGGTTGGACCAAAAGTAGAAAACGAATTGCTGACAATATCCAAAGCTACTTGGATGAGTTTAATAGGGTTAATGTAGATATTAAAGACGCTATTAAAACACATTATTTGAAAGTTAATAACGGAGATTAAAGTGGCAGAATATTTAGGTGGTACTATTATCACAGATTTAACTAACACTCCATTTGAAAATTATAGTCAAATTGATTGGGCAATGTATTTCATCACACTATATGGACAATTAGATGATGTAAGATATAAGGCAACTGTAATTGACAATGTTGCTAGGGTATTAAAGGGTTCAAAAGTAGTATTAAGCTTACACACTTGGGATAACGGTGAGAGTGAATATAGAGTAGAATTAATTCCAAGTTCTGAGTATAAAGATTGGGTAAACAGTATGATTCATGTGGAAGACGATGTATATCCATACAATTCTGGGTACAATAAACTAAAATGATATATTTAGGAAGTAAACGGCGAATAGCAAAATACATAATTCCAATAATTCTTAAAGATAGATGCTTAGACCAATGGTACGTTGAACCATTTTGTGGAGGTTGTAACCTTATTAGTCTTGTTCCAACTGGAATTGGTAAAATTGCTAATGATATTAATGTCCCATTAATAAGTTTATTGACTGCAATTAAAGATGGTTGGGTTCCACCTGATTTTGTCAGTGAGGATGAATATCAGGCTGCAAAAACCCTAGATGATGATAATCCGTTAAAAGGTTTTATTGGATTTGGGTGTAGTTTTGCTAGTAAGTGGTTTGGTGGATATGCTAGAAATGTTAAGATTGGGACACCTAATGCAGAACGAGTTAGAAACTATGGTTATGGTTCAAAACTGGCACTACTTAAACAAGCTCCATTATTATCTGGAATAACATTCACGTCTGGTAATTATTATGATGTTGATATACCACCTAGAAGTGTTGTATATTGTGACCCTCCATATTTAAATACAACAGGATATAAGGTCAAATTTAACCATCCAGAGTTTTATGATTGGTGTGAGTTACAACACAATAATGGACACAAAGTTTTTATTAGCGAATATGATATGCCATCTGATAGATTTACTAAATTGTGGGAAAGACAAATAGTAACTAATGTGACATCACGCAATGCCGTCAAAAGACCAACTGAATGTTTGTTTAGTGTTAAGGGATAAATTATGAAAAAATACAATAAAAGAACTTGGTTAAATTCCATAAAAAGTGCATCAACTGGTTCAGTGGTATGTTATTATGGAACACATCCATGGAATAGAAAGTTAATTGATATGTTTTTGGAAATTGGTTCGTGTCACGAAATTATAAGATTACACAAAACAAAGAACGAATCACTTGTAGATTTTATATTTAAGTTAAAAAAACTTAGAAAATCAATTGATAAGTTTATTGCCTTTTTAGAAAAACTTGATTGAACGACTTAAACGGAGTGAATATGTTTGAAAAATTAAAGAAAGACGTTAAAAAGATTGACGATGATATGTATGCAATTTTAGTTAATATTGTTGGACATAAGAATGACCACACAAAATGTAAACCAATGTGGTTACAATTTAATAGGTTATACACAAGTAGAGTGGAAACATTGCGATTAATGAAGATTGCGTATTCAATGTTACATTCAGCGGAATGTGTTAAGTATATTCCAACTAAGGTAGTAATTCAGTATTGTAAAGCAAAAGATATTACTATTCCAGATATTGTGGAATCCCAATATACAACATTCAAAGATATTGTAAAACGTTCTAAGGAAACAATTAGATGAAACTTAAATTAAATGATACTGTAAAAAACATAGCAATTGCATTACAAGAACATCAAATATTTCTGACTGGTAGTTTTGCCTTGTTATATCAAGGATTAAACTTAAATAGAAAAGCCCACGATGTTGACTTTGTTTTTAATGGTGAAATCAATGACATTCACGATATAGTCAAAAACATATTTAAAACTGTTTGTGGTGTTAAAAATAAACATTTCGTGTACGAAACTGAGGAGTATGCTACTTCAGAATACTTAACTGGATGTATGATTAATGGTGTATTATTTGAAATTAGATTTGGAAGTGACATCTCCACTAAAGAAGTTGATGGAATTATCATGCAAGATTATAGGCAAATCTTAGCCAAAAAGCTTGATTATGCTATGAGTGGTTCGCTAACTCGCGACAAACACATTAAAGATTTGGAATTGTTTGGGATTGGAGTTAATCAATATAAATCAAAATATAACGAATATGTTGTTGCAAGAAATAACTTCGAAGCAGAAAAAAGAAGAATGTCACACTTGGTTAATAGTTATGCCTATAATCAGCACAACTTTAAAGTCGAGTGTAAACGAAGTGGACAAGTTGGTAAATATAAGGATTGCGTTTATGAGTATCACATTACTTCACCACTTACTGTTGAAGAATTTGAAGAACTTGCCAGAAAAACGTATTCCAAAATTAAAAGGTGTTGTGTTTCAAGATACCGATTTTTCTGGCACATCACATGGTAAACATGGATTAAGTCCATATTACTCAATTACCCATAGGGATGGTATATTTGTACTCCAAATATGTGAACCTTACACCGATTAATAAAAATAGGAGATTGTAGTGATTTTGAAAACAGTTAATAAAATAGGCGATAGCTTGGCTATAGTTTACATTGCTGTAATTGTTATAAGTGCGTTAGTATTATTACACCATATTGTGATATAGGAGTTGTATGTGAAAGTAAGTACAATATTTAACATTCGCAATGTTGAGCTAAAACGGACTGTAGAAACCAGTTTGATTTATGCGATGACTGAAATGGGAGAGTTATCGGACGAGATTCTTAAGGGAATAGGGCATTCGATAAAACCAGAAACTGAGGACGGTGTTATCGGTGAATGTGTTGATGTTATAGTATGTTTATTAGACATTATTCAGTTGTCATATCCAGAGGTATCAGCAACCCAACTTGCTATGGAAATCAACAAAACGATTGACAAAAAAGTTGATAAATGGAGTAATAAAAAATATAGTTGACTTTGTTTTTAATGTGTTTATAATACGCAGCATAAATTCTTAAACACACTTGTGAGCATATATCATGGCAACTAAAAATATTCCAGTGCAAGTAATTTCACAGCAAGAATTGATTGATATGTTACAATTAATTACACGGTCTACGGTGGTGAGTTTAACTTATGTTGTAGACGACACAAGAAGTAAAACAACTCATGGAAAGGCAGCAGTTCAAAAGAAAGTTCACATTAGTCATTTATATTTAAACCATGACTATGAGCAAAAAGTTCAAAATTTAACTGGAGACATAACGTTCCAAGCACAAGGATTGAAAGGTAAAACTAGGGTGTGTGGAACGTTATTACAATCAGATAAAACGCTTGAGTATTTGATTGATGGTAAAGTTTTGTACACACAAGCATCAACTTTGTTAGCATATTATCACGATGGAGTTGAAATCACTGAAGAAGATGCAATAAACCTAGATTTGTGGAGACCATCGTATTACAATCCAACATCACTTCCAACAGCTGGACGGGGTTTAGTAAGTGAAGATAAAGACTTTTTCATCGTAAACACAGCAATATCTAAAATCTGTGAATTAAAATATGGTGGAATACTATACAAAATCCAATTAAAGGTGGAGTAAATTAAATGTTAAAAATTAGAGTTATATTAACAATCGTACTATTAACCGTAACAGTGTCTTGTACGAGTTCAGTTGAGGCAACCAAAGCATTAACATCAGCTGGATATAAGAATATCAAAATTGATGGGTATAACTGGTTTGGTTGTGGCAGAGATGATGGTTGGCACACGGGATTCACGGCTACAGGGTTAGATGGTTTTCCAGTTAGTGGCACAGTATGCTCAGGTATATTCAAGGGCGCAACCATTAGAATTGATTGAGGAAAGGTTATGGGAACAAGAGGACTGATTGTCGTTAAACACAAAGGTGTGACTCCAGTTGCGCAATATTGTCAATATGATATGTACCCAAGCTACCATGGAGTCAAGATTTTAAACTTTTTGAAAAGGCTTAATCAGCATGGTATCGTTGGAAAATTCAAAACACATCTAAATTTAATTGTAGATGTTACAGGTGTGATTGAATCAATGCAACGGAATTGCCACCCCTTTGAAATAGAATGGTATTATAAACAACGTCCACAACTGGCTAGAAACTATAGCTCAAAGGTTTTAGATTACATTTTAAACAATAGTGAACGTGAAATTGAATTGGTAAACAATATCGAGTTTGCAAGTGATACATTAGAATGTGAATGGTGTTATGTTATAGATTTTGATAAAAACACCTTTGTAATATCCAATTGTTTTGGTCGTGTAAAGACATATCCATTATACGGATTACCAAAAACAAAACGATTCTGTGAGGAATTAGACTATTAAAATCGCACATCAAAAGACCAAACATTTGGGTCCAGGTGGAATTAAATGTTCGTGTTGCCTTTTTATTTGGAAAAACCAGACAACACGAACATTTTTAAATAGAGTGTTGCGACATCGCAATAAAGTCAACATAAAACAAGATTATGTATGTGATGAATAACAAAAATGAATTGGATGATAACTGGAATAGTTAATGGATTGTGAAATAATTGTTCCAGTAAAACAGGTCAAACTAAAATTACTAAAGAACATATTGTATTATTACAGGCTGTACTGTATATCGTGTCTTTTGTGAATATAACTGCATTAGTAACTTCAATGGTACCATGAAACTTTGATTCTGTAGTTGACATTGAGTGTCGACAAATATTATAATGTGTTTTTAGTCAATAAACATTCTAGTGGAGTGAATTAGTATGAAATACAAAACAACACAAGTTAAATCAGCACGAATTAATATGTTTGATTTATCAGCTTGGTTAAAAATTAGAAATAAACCAAAATATCAACGTTGTTCCAATTGTGGAGTTGAATATTCAACACTCAATGACACTGGAATTGGAATAATTCATTTAACAGACGAATACGATAATAACATCCATGTGTGTAATTCTTGCGTAGAACATTTCATACAAAACGGTTCAATAGACCTTTTAAAGGTTGAAGTCGAACAATACGCTAGGAAACAAGTAATCATCGCAATATTGACATCTGAGTTTAATATTCGAGAACGTGATATAAAACCCGATTATTCTCTTGATTGGTTTGAGTCATACTTAAAAAAATTACAAGATGAACGAGACTGTCAAGATACACGTTCCATCGAGATGTTTACAAAGTTACCAGTTAAAGCTCAAGAAGCTTTGAAATACATTTGTGAAGTAACTAAAACAACATTAACTGATATGTTTTTTAGTAACTTGTGTATTGAAATATTCTCTAATTATTCCACAGTTTATTCATCACGCAACCATCGCTGGTATAACGACATATCAGTTAGTGGTAAAATTGGTGAACGAAACTTCAAATGGGATTTTGCAGAAACCCTAGGTGATTCGTGTTTACATGATATGGATTGGGAATTTGATTTTGAATCACTTATGGAAGTGGAATCATGGGAAACGATTTCGGATTCCACTATGTTGGAATGGTTGAATGACAATAGCGAAAATGCTTTCAACTTAACGTTACCACATGGAATCCCATTCGCTCAATATATCAAACAGAAAATGGTAAATTTAAGTATTCAAACTCCATCAATCTGATGCTGTTTATAAAAATCACATAACAATTTTAATTCATTTAAGGTTGCATCTGATTTAAGTCTATTAGCTCTATAGCTAATAGCAATGATATTATCTGGAACATATCCTTTAGTATTATCAATCCTATCAAATGAAATCGAATTATCATTGACTTGTCCCGTGTTGAAAAATACAGGCATACCTAAAATGGGACAAGTCAACGGTATTGATATTTCATTCAAATCATCCATTGTCAATTCAAATGGAATACCACGTTTTTTTGCACTTGCTCTTAGTCCGTTCAAAACCTGCTTTAAATCTTTTTTTGTAATGTGTATCGACATTTTTAAATTACCTATTGACTTTGTTTATAAAGGTGTTTTATACTATGCAACATATTAAATAACTTGGAATATACCATGACAACTAATGCAGCAGACCAAATGTATAACACGTTACAACGTAGTGTCGTTATCATCAATTGACCCTAAAGTTATACATCGTGTTAAATCGAAAATAAAACAATCCATGATTGAGGTGGAATTACTAAAACGTGGTATTGTTAGACCAGAGCCTACATTTGATGAAGATGATTATGCCTTTGATTCATATTGTAACGAAGTTGACCGAATTTATGATTCTATCACAGTTCCTGACGATTGTATATTCGTTTGTTTATGTACACATAAAGGCGAGGGAATGGGTTTTGCAGTATATGAAGATGTGAAACACTTACACGTTTTTGTTGATAAATCACCACAGTCATTTGATTTATATGACTACTTGTAGGAACTGAAAATACTATGTTAAAAAATAATTAGTTGATTTACTACAACATCATGCTAAAAATCAATAACAGCAACCAGCGCATTTCCATTCACATTGAAACGACTTGTGGAGGTTGGTTGTTAGTAAAACACATATATTTGATTGACACTGGGCTGTCATATTTGTTATAATGTGTTTTTAATCAATATACATTCAAGTTGGGGAATTATATGTTTAGTAAAAGTATTAGAGAAATTTTATCAATGCCAATATCTAGTGTTATTGGAGTTATTCCAGATTGTGGACTATGGTGTGACTGGTTTTGTTCCGATAAAGCACTGGCAAACCGTGGAAAAACATTAATTAGTAAATTAAATCAAATTAAAGGTTCCAAACGATTTGATATTGATACCTGTTGTGTTTTATTCAAAAATAATTGTCGTGCGTGGGATGGTAAACTATACGATGATTTTAGAATCAGTGAAATAGAAACTGACGATGTTATTTTCACTGTAGTTCCAAAAAATTGTAATGGTATTAGTGAAATATACGGACGTGAAAATAATCAATGCGTCTTATTATTCAGTGGTACATGGAAAGATGCTGTTAAATGGTTTATGATAGAGAATTAACCTCCAATTAAAACATTAGTTGAACCAGTCATAATAATAGAGCCACAAGACACTTGGTCACCAACTCTTGACTGGTTCTTACCTTCAATTATAACGGTACTACTCCCCATACCAGCAATTCCAGGATGACAACCTCCAGTTGGAGCGCAATGTAACATCCACATATCCCCAGTTCTACAGGCAGGTCTACCATTAATTAGAACTGTAGAACTTCCACTCATACAATTATGTGGAGGGAACATTTGATGTCCAGTTGCCATGTCCATTAATCGTGCAGCAGGTGTACCCATAATGTTTCCAATTGATTAAAAATAGTATTTATAAACAACATAGGATTAAAAATGGGTTACAATATAGAATTTAAAGGTGCGTTCCAATTCAATAAGGAATTAGATTCCAACGATATGAGATACCTAGAAGAACTGTTGGAAAAAAGTGATTATAGGAAATTCAACGAAACATTAAACCAAGATTATGTGAGCAAGAACCTAACATTTCTAAACTTAGAACTTACTGTGGATAGAAATGGAGTTCAATGGGATAGTAGTGAAAAATCACATTCTATGGATTCAGCACTAAACCTTATTACAATATTAATGCAACGCAGGAAGCCTGGATTTAAACTAATCGGTGAAATGTTTGCTCAAGGTGATGAATTGGGAGACGTTTTTAAGATTATTATCAATAAGGATGGTTATGCTGAAGTTGTTGAGTTGGCTGTGTTTCACCCACACCACGAGTGTACATGGAATTTAACACCATTTGCTGAAGAGGTTTATGGAGTTGAATCCAGTTGTGGTGAAGCCATAGAGTTAGATTATATGCTAATACTGGAATTTACATATTGCCCATTCTGTGCCGATAAAATCAATAAAATCTACAGTACATTATGAACAATATCGTTCAACTATGGCAATTGTGGAGTGATTCCACCACATATCCAGCACACAGGAGGTATAACTGAAACACTGTATAAAACTTGTAAATATTGGACACAAAAAATACTATCCACAGGTGAATGTGTTGGACTATTAATTGCTAATATTGATATATAGACCTTCAAACTGGTTTGGATGGTGGATATATAAAAACTATCGAACAGAATCCATATTTGGGTGTACTAATCACGAACCAGTACAAAACTTAGTATGAACCTGTCCGTGTATAAATGATTTAAGTCCAACTTCAATATTAGTTGTTGTGATAATTAGTTGTGTTTCTGGAATTAAAATTGGAACACAACTAACGCACAACGTATTAGGCATATCAACTGGAATCACTGGAACATTAATTACAGGACACAAGTTATCCAATTGTAAGTTCAAACTCATTTAAGTTATCTCCATTAAACGTTATAAATTCAAATGGTAACGATTGGTTTATTGTGTTTATATCACGCAACATTTCATAATCAACATCGTCAACATTTCTTCCATTTACCAATTTATTAATCCTCAATGAAATGGTATTGTTATTCTTTGCAATTAATATACTACCATCTACATATTTACGTTCTGATACATCTCCAACAATTAAGCCATTTTTAATTAATAGTATTCTAAAAACTTTATTATTCATCAATGATTTTAATAGTGCTAATTCGTCAGGACTTAAATTGTTTCTATTATTATAATGCAATTGCCACCAATTGATTAAATCGTCTGGTTGTATTTCACACAATGTAATTGGAAGTTCCACAGTTTGTACTTCGGTGAATACATCCTCTATACAATGAACACATAACGCAGCTTGGATTGGCTTTTGTATTTGAGTAGATTCAATCCCTGGATTACACAAATCAAAATTGTATTCCATTTTTTGTGGTTGTACTAATTGTTGAGTAGTTTTCACAGTTACTATTGATGGAAGTTGATTCAATAAGTTATTTTTTTCAATGTCCCAGTTGTTATAAACTCGAATACAAAACCACCTATCATCTTTTATATGTGGATGTGAAGAAACCCACATAACAACTTTAAATCTATATTGTCTGCCCCATGGAAACCACTCACCAGTTGGTAATTGACCGAACCAATTAGCACTTGGTCCAAGGTCTGTATTTTCAGATAAACAATCAAGATTTGGTAAAATGCCTGATATTTTTCCAGTTAAAGATAGTGTTAATCCTGTAGGTAATGAACCATTAATTATTTCATAAAAAACTGGAGCATTACATGGATTCTCCTTTAGTATTTGTGTTGATGTGTTTGAACCATTGTAAAATTTAAAATCTAACCTAATAGCTTGTGTAAATGAGGTAAATATTCCAGTTATGGTTGTATTAAATGTTGAATACTTATTTGATATACAAATGAAGTATGTGCCAATATCCATGTCTTTTTGGAGTTCTTGATTCAATACCGTTAATAATGCGTTTCCAACTTCGGTTACTTTGTTTAATATTTCATCATATTTGTATATTGTCATGGTCATTTCAACTGACCCAATACTTCCAATAGGGCTTAAGTTAAATATGAACCTAATAATTTCACGTTTTATTAATTGAATATACAATAACTTTTTACCTAGTGGTGCAATTTGAAATGTTGTTGGTATTGATGGAATAATATTTGTGATAGTTCCGATTTGATTATTTGTAACAATTGTATTAATTGATTGTAAACACGTTGCCATATTAAAAAACACACCTTGGTTTCAATTTTAATTGATGTTCAAATGGATATAATTCCAATGCTACAGACACATATTGGTCTGGAATTATATTACCTAATTCATCCACAAATTGATATTCATTTACTAAACATCCAGTGTCAATAAATTCTATTGATATTTTAGATGTTGTTAATGTGAAACTATTACATTCACCTGAATAACCTAATAAATGTGGCTCTGGAAATGACATTGTAATGACCGAACCATGTTCAAACGTAATCGCTGGCTCAAATGTCGACATTCTAACAAACTCAGTTATTCGTAGTATTGTTTCTCCACTATAAGCAATAAAGTCCCATGGAATATTCCTATATGTAGTAAATTCAACCTCTAACCTATTCGATACTACAAACTGACTTTCAATTTGGAATATAGCCATTGGTGTCAGTTTACATATTAATGTTTCACCCATATATCCCATATCTGAATTACATTCTTCTGATATTACCTCTGTCAATTCAGTAACTACACTTCCACCACTTGGAATGAAATATCCATTACATAATCTATTCCTAACAATAGCTTCAAATGAATTAATATTCACATTGTTTCCATCACTAAATTCAATATTAAAGTATTTTGTTTTGTCTATATACGATAAATTGGAACCATTATACATCTGTAGCTGAATTGTTGGACTAACACTTAATGCAACCAAATATTTTACAATGTTTCCATAAAACACTTCATCTGGATATTCAGCATTATCTAATTCAATTATGTAAGAGTTTTGTCCATTAAGTGGACGCTTATTACAACAACTATCAGTAATTAAATCAAAATATACTGCACTGTCAATATCTAATGTGGTTAATACCTCATTTTTAAATGTTACTGATATAGTTTGATGTATCATTGTTCGTAGTGGAATTCCCGTAAACTCTCCACCATAACCATTAAACGTACCTATCCCCTCACTAGGGTTGATTTGTACACTTAACGTACACATTGAACCAGTTGCAATACTACAGTCCAGTGTCGCAGATGTTATAAAGCTAGACAACGTGAAAATGTCACCACACCTAAACCTCCACAATTGTTCATTATCCAATGCTACTATTTGTAATACTTCACCTAAATAATTATAATTGAGTTTGATTTCAGGTTGTATTATTGTAGATACTTGTCCACAATGAGCAGAAAATGATAAATGATTAGACTCGTGTGTATTTAAAGTTAAATTGAATGTTGAACCATTATATTGAAACCCACCTAACTTAGAGATGGAATATATGGAACAATTCACTAATCCACCATAGTAATTAGTAAAATTAAATGTTGGTGGTCCACTTGCTATTAAATCAATTGTTAATGTATCACCACAATTAATTCCATTTAAGCCTAAAATATATGTTGTTGATAATCCAATTGTAACAATATTATCAGATGATGCTATTGGGTACAACCTTGAATATGTGATTAATTTGTCTACATAAACAAGTTCTGAACACCATATTGGAAATTCAATTCCAGTATTAATTATAGTAGTCAATGTATCGACATAATTAATTGACCCACCATAATAACTACTTTGGAATAGCCTATTACACATTAACTGAACACTACCATTAGCACCATCGTTAATTGGTGAAATTTGTGTTGGAATAGATTTGTTTTCTGTTAAAGTGAAGTATTCGATAGAGCCACAATGGAAATTAAAACCAATCAATAATGATGTAACCATAGTAACATTAATTGTACTTCCAGTATAAATGTCACTTAAATTAAGCTGTATTGATTTAGCGTCTTTAATAGTGACATCAATATTACTTCCATTGTAAATGTTATCGAGTGTTATTACTGGAACAATCTGTAATCCACAATGTAAAACATCACCACTAAACATATTAGATTGTATTTGGAATTGTAAATTTTCAGTTAATTCAATAAAACAATTATCTCCATACACATAATTAAACTCTAACAATTTAAAAGTAATTAAGTCTACACTAATGCTTTCTCCAGAATATGATTGTAATATTCCGAAGTTTATTCCCAAATATGTATTTAATATTGTTGATATGCTACTGGAATCATATAAACCAAAACCGAGTAACTTATATGTGTTAATTGTAACAGTTGACACGCTACCAGAATACATATTAACATATCCAACATCATAGCTTAAATATGTGTTAAATGATGTTGTTGAATGTGTACCATCAAATTGAGCCACATCAACCAATTTACTTGTCTGTATTGTATTGTGTAGGTTTGAACCTGAATGTCCATCGGCTGATATGTATGAAACTGGAGTTGTGTTTAATACAACGCTAGCCACTAAACCATCAAACATTACTGGAATAATAATTATCCCATGTTCATATAAATTGAATGGTAATAATGTTGTTCCACAATAATTCAACACCATAGTAACATCACTAGAATACCAATTGATATTAGTTCCATTAATATCACCAACTAATTTACTAGGTGTGTTTGTTAATATTGGAGTTAAATTACCTCTAATATCATTTATCGTTAATATTAAATTAGGATAAACAACTAATGGGTTATTCAATATGATTGAAAATTCTTTATTTAACTTTCTAGCATTAATGATGAAACTAGAATCGTTGCTTGGAGGGTCGATTAAGTTATTGAATCTCGAATCTTTTTTATTTGAGGTTATTATTATCATATTAAGATTGGTAAGTCTTCATATTCACTTGGGGTTATTGGTCCATAAGCTCTATACCGAACACTTCTATCATTCTTATCGAATACCATCAAATCAATCTTTCTATTGTTGGACAAAACAATTGTATATTCACCATTGTTAATGTCACTTTCTTGTTCTTGTATTAGGTGTCCAGTTCCGTGGTCGTATGCTCTAATAGTTGCTTTTGTTGGAACACCTCGCAATGTAACAATTCCCTTTATTTTAAATGTTATCGAATATGAATGCCTACATTGAATTTGTTGTTGTTGTAATGCAAATCCATAATAGGCAAGTTTACATATTTGTCCATTCATACTAAAGTGTCCAGGTTTTATTCCCATCATATATATGCTTCCAGTTGATTGTACTGAAACATTAGGCATTTGTACTGAATTGTGTAATATTCCATCTAACCATAATTCCATATACAATCCACTTCTTCTTAATAGCACTATATGATGCCAATTACCATCATTGAAGTAATATGGATTAAACAATTCATCATATTCTAATGAACAAATGTAATATTCATCGTTAATATTCCATTGGATTGCACCATTATTAATTGCATTGTCTCTCCAATTCAATGTTACCAATATTCCTGAATATGGGTATTCCTCACCTTGTTGTGATAGTAATATCCCACGTTGTGCGTGGCTTGAATTAAACCAAAACTCCACTGTATATTCATTTGTGATTGGAAATACTGGAGAATAAGTATTATTGGTTTTGATAAATGCACTAGCTCCGTTTGTGAATGTAGGTGCTACTGCTAATGGAATAGTTCTTGGTCCAGGGTTCCCTCTTGATAGTGTTGATATATTACCAATATAATTAGCAACAACATTACTGTGTTGATTCTTATACGATGGTTCTCTTATAGTCCAATCGGTAAGGCTATCGTCTTCATCCATTGGATAAAAATATTCAGCCCCATCATTAACTATCATTTTATCATATTCCCTAAGCTTCTTATAATGATTTGCTACATTATCAACACTTAAAGCATAATCATATATCGCTATTTGGTCGAGTTTTAGTGATGATGTATTCCTATCTGAATGATATAGACTTGAATTGTTTGATATACCAGCAATTTCCCAATCTTGTGCCACATTTGTGTTAGGGTAAACATCATAATATGTTCGTTTAAATTGATATACAATTCTTGATTCAATATAAACAGTTTCGGTTGCCTCATATACATTAGAAGAAGTTTCAATAACGTTCCACGATAAAGCAAAGTGAGTATCCTTTCCAATATGTTTACTAATGTCTAAATTAATTGTTACGTTACTTGGAAACTTAATAACTAAATAATTCCCATAATAAAACAACGAATGTATATCAATTACATTTGTTTTGTAAAATATTGGACGTGATATTGGTATTTGATAATAATTATTATACTTTCCATAGTACCAATTTGCATAATCATTTTCAGTTGTTTTATTGAACATAAACTCAATACTGAATGAACCATTATTTGGAAATGAATATTGAATACTATGAGGTATTGTTAAATATGCTTTTGCCCAACCATCGTCTGGATGTGTTGGTTGTCTTCCATAAAATCCAAATGAACACGCTGCTTGGTCTGATGTTTCAAGTTGAACTAAACTAGAAATACCCATACGATAACCATGTGGTCCCTGTAAACTTTGAACTTGTAATATTGCTGGATTTTGATTTTCAATTTCATCCATTATATACATCGGTTCACCACTTGCTGGCATTAAAACCCTAACACCAGTATCAAACAAATCACCATCAAACGTCCAAAAACTTACTGGTGCATCATATTGAACTTGGCTTTTATATCCTGACATATTAGTTTCTCTTGTTAATTTTTATAATATTTATAGCGTTAGCACTTGCAGCCATTAGGTAATTAATAACACTGTTCCAAGTGCTATCTTGTTGATAATTATATGTAAAAATATGCACTATACAAATCAATGCGTTAGCACTTTAAGCAGTTAGGTAATTAGTAACCAGTTGTAAGTGCTAACTCATTGATAGTTGGTTGAGTGTATTCATGTCAATTATTAACACAAACTGGGAAGTGCTAACTTGATGGACACAAATTGTTCCACATATCATCATTGATTCTTATGCCACATAAGTTTGTGCTTAGTTATCAATAAGATAGCACTTGCAGCAGTTAGTTAATTATAAGATGGTTACAAGTGCTAACCTATTGATAATATTAGTATATAATTCTCAATTAAATCAATAGGTTAGCAATCGGAACGAATTATTAAATTCCTAACGCATTGACGTTAATCTGTAGGTTGTATTATAATGCGTCTTCATTAACTAACAGGGGTTTCTAACATGAAAACAAAACAAGTTGGAACAACAATATTGCATCAAATACCACTTGCACCCAATTATTATGCAGACTGTAAATTTTCTAGGGTTTTTAATTTCACCAAACTTGGAACATTTGAAGTTTACTGCGATTCGTACTACATTGATAATGATGGTAGTTTAACTCCAGTTACAGTTGACCTTGGAATGTTACACGATGACGATTCAACCCGTTACGTTATATCTACAGACTATAATCAAGAAACTGAAGATTATGGTTACGATTTGGGAATAAACAGAGCTGTTTCATGGGGCGAAATTATTAATGCAATCGGTTTATGCTCCAAATGCTAACCCTTTGATTTTCAACTAAACAATCAATAGCACCAACTATCAATGACTTAGCACTTAGAGGTGTTAGTTAATTATATAATAGCTGCAAATGCTATGTCATTGATTCTGTTAGCCAATTAGTTAGGTGTTAAATATCAATGACATAGCATTTGTATGTGTTGGTTAATTAGTAACCTGTTCCAAGTGCTAACTCATTGATTCTTGGTTATCAATATATCGTGTCCATGTGTCATCATTGTCAATTACTACAAATCAATGAGTTAGCACTTGCAACCATTAACTAACTAATACCAAACTGTAAGTGCTAACTTATTGATTTAATTGATAATAATATACACTAACAATATCAATAGGTTAGCATTTGGAACAGGTTACTAATTACCCAACACCTATAAGTGCTAACTTATTGATTTAATTGATAATAATATACACTAACAATATCAATAGGTTAGCATTTGGAACAGGTTACTAATTACCCAACACCTATAAGTGCTAACTCATTGAAATTATTAGTTGACATTGGAATATATAACGCATTATAATATCCAACATAGACAATCAGAGGTAATAATAATGAACAAAATTAAACCGTTATTGGGAAAGTATGCTAATGATATTTTAAGTGGAATTAAATCATTTAAATTGATTGATGATAGATTTGAAAGAGTGTTGGAGTACACATTTGACACTGTACGGAATGAATTTAAAGTTATCCAAGTTGGTGAAGGTGCTAGGAGTTTTGGGTTCCATCTATTATCAAATGTAATTAGTCTGTTAGAAGAAACCGACAGAGACCATTTAATTGGAATTGAAGGTGAATATGTACCTAGCGTTGAGGATTTAGCACCAGTAGTTCCAGATGATGATTTTAAACAGTTAGATATGGAAGCTGAGTGTGTTAATACTCCAGCATTATTAGACCTTGCAGATGTGATTTGTGATTTACACCACACAACTGGAAACCGTGTTAGTGTTACACCAGTCCAACTTCCAAATAACAAGTTCATTGCTGTAACGTATAATATTCGTGGAGGTAAACTATTTGATATGGAATTTAATACTTCAATTGGTGCGTATCAATATGCTTTATTAAGAGTAAGATATGCACATTTTATCGAAAACACCTCATCATTAACAAAACACAAATCATTAAAATGTGAATTGTTCGAGTTGAATAACTTAACACATTTTAATTCAGGTGATAGGTTTTATATTGATAGGTTGAGTTACCATGTAGCAAAAACAACACCGAAAACTGTTTCCACAGTAGAAGGTAACGCTATTAAATTATCAACACTAATAAAATCAAATGTTGTTATAATTAAAAATCCACTACATTTTTTGGTTTATCCACAATCTCACTTGGATTCATGTCTTACTAAATTCGCTAATACAATACTAAGACTAGAACAAGAATTGGTTGACTATTCTAACTGGTTAATAGCTAGGAGTTAATATGCACTATTGTATTCAAGAAAATGTGTTCCGAGAAAGGAACTATGATAATTTAATTACTCAATTAATCAGATTGGGGCTACCATACACAATCGTTAAGTTTGATTCAAATGGGAATTTAATAAACCCTGAAATAGAAACTAATAATGTGTTTGCTTTTGGCTCAAGTAAATTGGCTCGATTAGCAACTAAATTAGATTGGAATCCAGGTTCATTTTTCGGTGGCAACCATGATTATGAAGTTTATGGTCCAGTATATGGAAACTTAATGCTCAATCATGGTTGTTTGATTCAGAATGTATTGGATCCAATTAAGTGGTATTCAGGTGAATCTAAATTCATTCGACCAACTAAAGATAGTAAGGTTTTTAATGGAGGTATATATTCAAAAATCAAATGGGATGATTTAATATCAAGATTATCGACACTTAATCACGACATAAACATCCAAATAAACAAAGTAAAACCAATATACAAAGAAGTTAGGATATGGGTGGTTAATGGTAAAATCGTAACATCATCACATTATAAAATTGGTAATAATGTAATGTGGATTGGTGATGTCGACTCAAGTGCCATTGATTTTGCAAATTCGGTGTTAAGGGTTTGGAGTGATTTAGCTCCAGCATTTGTTATTGATTTAGCATTGACTCCATACAATTGGAAAATAGTTGAAATTAATTGTATAAATTGTTCAGCTTTTTATGCTAGCGATTTACAACTAATAATTGGTAAATTAGAAGAAAGGTATTCATTATGAAAACAATCATCCATGTCAACCAGCACGTTATAAAAGCTAATCAAAAAACTGGAAGTAATGAACCAGTATTGACCATAAAAACTTACAAATCAAATACTTACGCACATACTGCTAATATTCTTGATTCAAGTGGAAACGTTGTTGCTAAGGTGGTTTATAGTCCCGATAACCCACTTCCATGTGGTGCAAAGGTTTGGATTGAAACCGAAAATGTTGTTGAGCTTGCTTGACATTATACTACCATAATAGTTATAATGTGTTTTTTCATTAATCCATAACAATTATGGATTAAATGTTATATAATTTTAGATAAGGAGTTTATTGTGAACATTGGTTATTTGCGCGAGTATAAAACACGGAATCGGGTTACAAAAGTTCTTTGCACTCATTTAATGTGGTGTACAGGTTTGTTAAACCCAAGTGATGAACGAATCCACCAATACCTAATTTCAATTGATTATAATTTTGATAGGGTTCGTCTTGATATAGTAGAATCTTTCCCATTCCAATGTTCGGATTCTGATTGGAACTTGGCTGTTACTGAAGTCGTTGAAGTTTTAAGTTCAAACGGATTTAATGGTAAGTAATCATGGTAGATTTTATTAAAGCATTTAAACAAGGGCAAGCTGCGTCTGAACGAGTCAAAAATAATAATCAAGAGATAGATTCTGTTTTTAAAAGATTAAATGAAGAACTTGCTACAGTTACTGGAGGTGAGGTTAAGCTCAATATCCAATTTATTCCAAATAAAGCTTTCCAAGGTTACAATGGTGTACCAGATATGTCTATTGGACATTATGCAATTTGTGCTAGTAATAATGAATTAGCTGAATGGGAAAAAGCTAGAGGAGGCTATCCTTGTAAAATTACCATTGGCAATAAACAGCATTATTGTGAAGATAAACCAGATTTAGAAGAAACTTTAGCCTCAATGTTACAAGACCCGATTGTGGCTGGAATTTTAACATATGGTCATTCAACATAAAATAGGGTAGATTAATATGATATTAACTAGATTTGTTTTACCTTTTGAGGGTAACAATGGATTTATCGGAATAGATGCAGGAAAAATATTAAAACCTAATATCATTTATGGTATTAGATATGTCGGTGGATATTTGATATTAGAAGAGTTAGGTTATAATAGCATTCCTGTTACTGAAAGTAAGAATTCTACACTAACAGAATTACATTTTGATAATAGAAATTTTTTAACAGATTTAGAATTAGGGATAAAATAAAATGTCAGAAAGTAAAGGGATTCCAAATGCTAACCTATTGATTTAACTGGACTTAAGGTGTATGTTTTATGAAACTTAATAATAGTAAAAATGTTTGTGCGTATTGGTGGACTGACAATAGTATTGAGCTTGTGGTAGGTAGTATGTCATATAAGAAGACCGATGTTGATAGCCACAATTGGTACAGCGAAACTAGACTAATTACAACTGGAGCTAAATTCAAAATATTAGAAGCATACCTAGCAGTCGCATTAGCACAAGTTCCAAATCCACGTCACTGGTAAAAATATATGTTGACATTGATGTTTAATTAATTTAATATATGCAACATAAATTAACCACATTAAAGAGAACTTGTAATGAAACTGAATTTCTTAGCTAGTTTATCTAAAGGTGATGACGTTGAAATTATTTCAACCAGAGAAACTGATGAATGTTTGGGAATGGTTGACGTGTCATCAATGGTCGATTATGATGCTTTAAAAATGCAACTTCCATGTTATCTATCAGTGGATGATTGCAATAGCATTGCGTGTTATTTGACTGGAAGGTTAAATAAAAAAATAACAATAGCACACGTTGTTAAAAACATATTTAAGTAACTAAAGAGAATTATTATGAAAAATCAAACATTGTTTCCTAGTGTAATTGCTAAATTAAAGGCTGCTGGAATTAGTGGTGATATTATTGAATTAGCAAACATCATTCGCACCCACAAATTGCAAGGCAAGTTGGTTGTTGAGGCAAATCGGATATATCGTGAGGCTGAAATTGAAGCACACAGAATAGTTCCGACTAAGAAAGTTATTGCTAAAGGAACATTTAGTCGTGGTTGGGAAATTGCTAGGGGGTTGCGTGAACAATTTGGAACTGGTAAAGTAAGTGATTATTTTAACCGAGGCTTAAGATTGGCATGGCAAGAAGTTAAACTGAGTATGGCTTAAACTTAATATTATGGAAAATAGACAAAATGAGAAATTCAATTATATATGGCTTGTTTGGAGTTAAGGTAAACGATGATAGACCATGGAAAGTGATTGCTACTGAACTGTTCCGTAGAAGTGAACCAAAACGGTTGAGAGATTGTACCGATAAAAATGTGATTGACCACTTAATATTCATTAATTTCAGAAATGAAATGGGTAAACTCAGAAATCAACATAGAAAGTCTGGAACATTAGAACGTGACCCACATTGGCAAATTTTCACACAGAATGATAATTTTGATGCTTGGTACAAACAACTAGACGATATGGGTAAAATCGCATACAATACTGCGTTATCATCATTAACTGAAGATACAGAATATGTATTTTTGTACGATGCTAAGGGAAAATCAATTCCAACAAACTTTTGTGGATTATACTCAAATTATAAGTACCTTAGCGAATTATTGTGATTGTACGACAATTCACACTAGATATGATATGTGATAACCCTTAATTATTAATGGAAGGTGAATAATGAATTTTAATAGAACAATGGTAAATGTTTGTGAATCTGTTGTCCAAACGTTGACTGATAATACTCCAACTATGTTTTTGAATACTAGATTGAGTTCATTAAGGGGCATTCTTAAAGATAGAGACCCTAAAAACAGAGAATTGTGGTTAGAAGAAACAAAAACCTTGTTAAAAGAAGAAAGGACTGATTATAACACTAGGAATAGCATGGATTGGCATAAAATAGACGCATTTATATCATTTTGTGATACCTTGTTATATTTAGATTAAATGTTCCTGGAAACAACAATATACAAGTTTATCAACACTCAAACAGGTACACAATATGAAAGAATTTAGAAAGTTCACTAATCCATTAATTTTGAACGTTATTCGTGGTTACTATTTATCAAACGGTGTTTTACACCATTCAAACTTATCAGGCGAAGTAACATTAGATAGAATAGACACTAAAGATAAATTTGACTTGATTACTAGGTTAGCTAATATTACAGATGAGCAAATCGTTGACATTGAATGTGAGATTGATTTTGTTTTCTTCAACAACAAAAACATTCAAGCCGAAAATAAAACTGCAATTGATGTTGCTGTTCAGACTTTAAAAAGATTGAACAATTGTTTGTTATCAAAGTCACTCGATGAAAAGGTTGAATATCCACGTCCAGATTATTTAGAATGGACTAGTCATGAGTCCGCGTTCATAATGAAAGTCGGAATGGTTCGCACATATGTTGATTGTGCTAAAGCTACATTAGAGGCATACCACAAAAAGTTGAAAGAAGATGAAGATGTTAATATCTTAATTGGTAAAGCTATTACATATTTAATATCAAAAGGTAAGCGTTGTGGAGTAGATTTCAATTTTGGAAATGCAATTCGTCTTGCTGATGAATGTGCTGCTCAACTAGAGTTATATCGAATTATGACACTAAACCCAGAAGTTGATTTGAGTGACGTTACATGGAACACCAACCATGGACATTCATTTGAATCAGTAGACATTTCAATAATCAACTATTTTGGTTCAAAGCTGGAGTTAAAATGAAAGACTTATTTAAACATTTCCAAAATATTTTAGGCGAAAATGGTGAATTTGATTTTATGTCTAACGACTTAGTTACAATTGTTCGTCCAACTGAGTTTAAGTTAATACTCAATTGTTCTGTTAAAGATGGACTATATCACCTTTCAATTACATTTTTAGGTGGAACAGTCAAATTTGAAATAACTAATGCTAATAAAAATGTGATTAAATCATTTTTCAATCGCTATAACGCATTCTTCCCTAGTGAAGTTGGAATCAGATAAACAACACAATAGCATCGTTCCAAGTAACTAACGGAACGATGCTATAAAACAACATCTTATTGTTTAATTACACCCAATACAAGTTTTAATAATTCTGGATGTCTAACCATAAAGGTTTTGGTAAATGGAATTTTGTGTGATATATTCACGTTATTATTCGCATTAATTGTTAGTTCTGTTCCACGCATTGTTTTAACTATTGAAGCTTTGTCATCGTCAACTCTAAATGATGTTGAGTCAATTGTAACATCATTATTTAAAGGCAATGTACCATCCATAAAAATTAGCTTTATAGTTCCCATAGCATCACCGTTTTGTTGGATGTTATCTGATTGGATAAGTTCAGCTTCGTTTATGAAGTTTGCAAACGTTGTGAAGCCAGTGTAATTTTCTTTTAATTTGTGTTTCGCAACAATTCTACTAAATGTTCCAGGATTAACAGCTTTAATCCTATATGCCTTATAAATCATCAATTGTTCATTCGGAAAGAATACACACCACTCGTTATTATAACCTTTATATGTTTGATATTGTTTTCCTTTATGTCCCAAAGCAGCTTTCATAATGAATATATATCCACCTAAACCATCGGTTGTGGCATCATTGTCATAAGCGTAAGAACCAGCTTTATCAATCGCATCTGAAAAGTAAATACCATCACCCAAACTTCTACCTGCAAATTTTACTCCAGATTCTTCTGCCATTTGTTCTGTAATAACATTGAATCCATAACGTAAAATCATACTAGCTGCTAGTGTTCCAGTACCGTGGAACGCTATGTCCATAATCTCAGTATCTGGATTGTTTTCTATGAATTTTTTTATTCCATCAGCTTGCAGTTGGATTCTCACATCATATTCGTCCATAAACATATATGAATATTGTCCACTTTCATTTTTATTATTAAACTTTTTATCGTATTCGATTGATAGTTCTTCTAACTCCGTTTTTGTTTTTGTTTTTGGGGTTAATTGTAAATCAGTGATTATGTTATTTTCTGGTTGAACTCCACCTTTTTTTAACATATCAGTTAATTTCATTCCCTTTATATATTCAACTTTGGTGTTTTCTGGAAGTTTAATTCTGTTAATAGCTAATACACTACATATTTTATCTCTATCGAGTTTAATCATAGGTTTTATAGGATTAGAATCCGATGTAATTGACTTCATTGCTGACTCTACAAATGCAAATTGTTCAACGTACTCTAACATACTTTGTTGCATTTTAGTTCCAACTTTATCAAAAATAATATCAGCAGACTCAGGTTGTTTTAAATATATGTTAATCACAATTTCAAAATATAAGTTTACAAGTGAGTTCCTTTCTGATGATTTCAATAGTGATTTGTTTGATTCAAAATGTTTAATCACATTCAATAAGTTATTCGCAGTATTCATATTAACATTATGTGGATGTGTTATTACTTTATTGAATATTTTGTGCATATTGGTAGAAAATATTTCAGGTGATGTCGTGATATATTCTTTGTAAGATTTTACAATATCAGTGTCTGTGAGTATATCATTTAATAAATCAACATCACACGCTTGACTTGATAGTAATGCAAGTGATTCTTCTGGAGCTAATTGTACTTTAGTGATAACTTGTGATTTTATTTCATTACTAATCACATTTAATATATAATCTGAACCCTTAAAATATTCAAGGCTTGGTATGTTTGAAATATTAGCTCTAATATAAGACACAATATAATTAGTTGTTTTATCATCTGGAATCAATTTTCCATTAGCATTTAACAATAACGAAAACACACTTTCTTTATACATATTGATAGCAGCTTCAAGTAACTTGTATGTTGAATCTGTAAGAATTTTATTTAATATTACATCTCTTAATGTTGGGTGTTTATTGTATAACCTAATCATATAGTCTGGAATTTCAGACATTCCATCAGATGTGTACGGATTATCAGATAAAAACATAGTGACAAACTTAACTGCTACATCTAATGATTCTATCAAAAAAGTATTTTGTGGGTTGTATATAATTGAATCTACAAATCCACTTAAAGTATCTGGTGTTCCATTAACAATAGATGATTGGAAATCAATATCAACATTTGCCTTATTATTAATCCATGTATAAAATATGTACTTAGTATCATCGGACAATAAACTAGCTATTGAATATAAATCAGATATGTTTACTGAATCAAATATTGTATTTAATATGGTGTAATCTTTTTCATGTTCACACAAATTCGCCATACGCTCAATTATATCTGTTATAACACGTTTTGATTTAGTTGTACTTGGTATTGGATTATCTTTTAGTGATGTGAATAAATCTTTGTACAATCTAACAACCATTCCAATTGTATTTGGATTATTGTTATTAGAATTGATTAATGTTGGGTATATGTCCATGAATTTATCATATCCAGTCACAATGTATCTTCTACTATTCTCAACAAACTTAGCATAATCATTATCGTTCAACCTATAAGATGCTAAATTCTTTACTAAGCTATCAAGTGTAGATTCATTAGCAATAACCCCATCGAATAAATCCTTTAACCTCACATATTCAGGAACAACAACTAACTCAACTTTATATGAAATGGACATTCTCAGAATGTCGATTAAATCCCGTTGGTCTTGTGACATCAATTGATATAAGCTATCGTATATACTCACATTAAACTTTTTCTGTGATTGTAACACATCGTATTCAAAATAATTATTTAGAAATTCAATTAAATATCTTGTGTATTTACTAGATTGGACATCAATATAAATCACACCAGTAGAATATAATGAACAAAATGCCCTAGCACTATCATTAGACTTGGACTGATTAGTACCCATAGATTTTAATAATTGGGCTATCACATCACCTAATCGTCTATGTACGGATGTTCCATAATTAGACAACAAACGAATACAATTTGTAGTATAATCTTTAAGTTCTTTAAAGTTGGCTGGAGTTATAGTTTCATACTTGTGAACTAAATGGTCAAGAACTAAATCTGCAACTGATTCCATTGCACTTGTTATAGATGAATCCAATATATTATTAGATGGCTTAAATACACCGAATGTTTTTACTATATCATCAACTGACATTGATTGGGAATAATAAGATATTTTATCCACTAATAGTTTTCCAATAACATCAAAATGTGTTTTTCTTTCTGTTTTGAATAATCCAAATAGATAATCATATAAAACATTTGTATTTTCAGCTGGAAATTGGTTTTTAATGTAAGTAACATTTAACCACACCACAAACTTATCAATATCAAATATTGGATGTGTGGTTACAAACTCTTCCATTTCTTTAACGCTGGATAGTTTGTAGAATATTTCAAATTGAGCTGGACTATTTGCTTTAACCTCTGTCCAAGCAGTTTTCAAACTATTATTAAATGTATCTTGTTCATACTTTTCAGCACCTGCTTCCGCCCTTGCTAATTGTTGGGCGCGAGCAATTGTTCCCTTTGCAACAATTGCTTTAGTTGGCATTGAAACATCATCTGGTAGTGTGTCATATTTAAACACAAGTTTAGTGACAGCTCTAAATTCAGACGTTAAGTCTTTATATTTGGAATTATTTGCTGCTTCAACCAAGTCTAATACAAATTGATTAATATCACCATTTCCAGTATATGAATCCACAATTGATAATATTGCGGATGATGGTTTATTAACTTGATACTTGGTTTTTATTAACAAGTTTATTAAACTATTATTATCAAAGTTATCAGCATTGATGATTCCATTTCGCAGCTTTGAAAACAATGTCAACATCTTTTCAGCAATGGAATCATCAATAATACCAGAATCAATAGCTAAAAGTATTGATATGCAAATGTCGCTATTTGAATAATCTATTTTGTCCAAACTAACGGACTTATCTTTATTCTTATATGTTTTTAATATACCTGAGTCTGATGGCTTTGTGGCAAGTAATGCTATAAACCCGAAGTAATTAAACATCAATGTGTCCATCACTTTAGTTTTATTTTTTAAAATTTCTTTCCTAGATGCAATGTTGTCAACATATAAGCTATTTTCATGTAGCATAGTATATCCTTAAAATAAGTTTAATTGAATTATTTATGCCTATTGACTTCACGGTTTATGTTAAATACAATTACAATAACAATATAACTACAGGAATACTAAAATGGGTTTTACATCACTCCAACGAGATATACATTCACTTGAATTAAAACTGGATTCATTAAATCGTACCAAAAGCATTGAACAATATGCAGATACCCTTGATAGGGAATACATTTCAAAACTTGATTCTGAGATAGCAGATGTCCAAAACAAGTTAAATTCAATAGACCCAGTTAGAATACTAAAACTTAAACAAGAAACCGATAAGCGTAATTTGGAACTGAAACAAATTGAAAATGATAGGTTGGCTACATTAAAAGACAATGCCGAACTCGAAAAGAAAATGCAAAATGCGTTTAATGTTGTTATACTATTTCCACCTAGGTTAGAGTTTAAAGATGATTATGAAAACAAAATTATAAAATTGGTACAAAATAAAGCTCCATTTGTTAAGTTTTCACTCGTGTGTTCTAGGAAACAAGATTATCATGGTTTTTTCCACTTTGAAGACTTGTATTACAAACACCGTGATGTGTTGGTGGCAACTAACAATATCGGAACCAACATCTTTAAAGCAAAACGAGTAGTATCAGAATATAAAGGTTGGTGGGCTACCATTTCCAAATTATTGGGAGATGTTAATCCAGATGCTGTTGTTGTGATAGCAGACCCCAACAGTGAATTAGATAAACCCTTTTTACAATTTTTAGACAATGTTATAAAAAAATATAGAATTTCTTTGGTGAAACATATTACACTCTGATAACTAACATTATCAATAGGTTAGCACTTATAATAGGTATTAATAACATAACACTGCCGAAGTGCTAACTCATTGGTTTACAAACATAAATTATATTATAATAAAATCAACAGGTTAGCACTTGGGGCTATTAGGTAATTAGTAACACGCAGTAAGTGCTAAGTCATTGATTCTTAATAATTGACAATGAATGATAACACTATCAATGAGTTAGCACTTGGAACTGTTTACTAATTACCTAATAGCTCCAAATGCTAACTCATTGATACGTCATTTTAAAAAAAGTTGTACATTTTGTTTTTAGATGTGTTACAATATGTTCCATAGCTTAGAAACAATATTTTGGAGATACTACGATGGCTTGATTCGTATATATTCCATTAGCATTTTGGTTCATATAATTATTAACACTGTAACACTTGATTACACAATTTCTCTAGGAGTAAAAATGGCAATTTATGGCATAGAACAATCAACAGATATGCGTGATAAACGCACAATCATTAAAACGTTTAGTTCTGAATCTACGGCATTAAAGTGGAAAGAATATAGTGGTCATCTTACTCATGGTGAAAATGCTGAAGTCCAAAAGAATTACCACCATACATTTAGATGTGTGTATGTGTTGGTAGGTAGATTACCAACACCAAAATCAATTGAAAAAATCAGAAGCGAGTGGCGACATTCAATATACGCAAAAAGTGTTAATGACGTAAAAGCTGATTACATTAGTTCAAACGGAACAGAATTTTAATAGGTGTTAAATGAGAAGATGGTTCGATAGACCAGTTGTATGTTGGTTTTCTAAAAAACTGATGAATTTGATATTATCACATTGAGAACCAAACTATGTTTTGATTGTATTAATGTGAACGGTCATATCTACAAAGTAACTGAAATACGGACGGACAATACAGGTTCCAATTGGAACGATGCTGTAAAACTGGCAACTTTTAAGGATTTTAAATCAAATTTGGTAAGTAACAAACATGACAACAAAATTAACTAATATCGAGCAGCTATTAATTAGAGCTTGTAAAACTCAGAATAAGAAAAGGTTAATATCTGTATATAAAAGGTTTTATTACAGATATGGTTCAGTGGAAGAAGATAAAGTTGCTTTAATACAAATTTTATCTAGTTTAGTTGATAAGATTTGTGTGGTTAGAACTTTAACTTCTTCAATACAATGAACCATATGATTATGATACTGAATGTTATAATTTCTTAGTTAATAAGTTGAGACATTTAGAACACAAACAGTTAGTTGAATTAGGATATAGGATTCCAAGAAAATTTATTCCTGTTGAGTTTAAGAATACAAATATCAACAATTCGTACTTAGCTGCTGAAAATTTAAGAAGTGTCTTAAGAAAAATTGGAGTAGTTGAAACATGGGTAATTGGAGGTGGGGTTGATATTCAATGTTTCGATTATGAAGTTAATAGTGTATTAAGGGTTATTAATTTGTTACACGATACATTAGATTATATTTCTATCAATTTAACAGTTAAAACAAATAAGATTTTCAATAATATTGTATCTGATAAAAAGGAACTCATTAGAAAAGAAGGTCAACCTATTACTATTATGGACTGAAAATGATAACAAAATTGTATATACATTATCCAGATGAAGTCCACGGATATGGATTGTGTTTTCAATCAGATGATACGGAGTTAAATAACCTTTTCAAACAATTGTGTTACAAACATTTCATCAACGATGTAACGGTTAATCGCTTGTTGGGTCCATTCTTTCAAAGTGGACATTTACCAATCTCGAACTGGTTTTACTTTGAAATGTTAAAGATGTGTAAACAGCCAACTACCATACAAGAAGATGTGTTCATTCATACTTGTGAAGTTGTATCAGTTGGATTGAATGTTCCACTAGATTGAAGGAGTATATTTTTATGAAACAAGTACAAAAGTTTTTAGTTTTTAATCACCCATCAATTCTATGGGTTATTCGTGGATTCTATTTATCAAATGACCGTGATTTGTGCCACATTCAGTTTCCAGACCTTTGTGATTGGGGTATAACTAGCGATGCTGAATATTACGAAGTCTTCAATTTAGCTAGTATCACTGACGACCAAATCATTGAAATTGAAAAAGAAATTGAGTGTGTTGTAAATTATAACGCAGCAATTCAAGAACACAATACAAATGTTGTTGGTGAAGCTATTAGTGTTTTAAAATCATTGGATAATACTAAATTATCAGAATACCTTGATAAACACGTCAGTTTACCTAGTCCAGATTACACTAAATGGATTCAGTATGATTTTATTGGAACTGGGAAAGTCCGTAAGTATGTCGAATGTGCTAAACGGGCTATTGATTTATATCATATCAAAGAGAATGAATCAGATAACAATGATGTTCTTGTTGGTGAAGCTATTGCATACTTAGTACAAAGGGGCAAAAAATTTGGAATTGATTTTACTATAGATAATGCCGTTAGTTACGCTAATCGTGTTGCTGGGGAATTAGAATTTGAACGAATCATAGCTGACAATCCAACCAAAGATTTTTCAAGTGTTGATTGGACTCCACACAAAGACAATTCTTTTAAAAATGCTGAAATTTACTTATGGAATCGAGTGAATTAAATGTTCCATAAGTTATCTAATGGGGTGTCGAGATGGTAACTGTTAAACCGAAAATTGAACACAAAAGTAGGATTCATGCTAACTACACTAAATGCTTAGAGGAGGTCGCAAGAGGTGGACGTGTACCACATCTTAAATCTAAGTATCAAAGTTCATTTGGTAATAAAAAATTGCGTATATTTGTACCTCCAGGTCTATTTTAATTGATTTGTATAATTGTAAAATAGCACTCGGTTAATAAGTGATTAAATGCTCCATGTATGTCTCCAACCACAAAATCTTTTCCACGAGTGTTAATTTGAAAGTGCTGAATGCGATTACCAGACTTTTTTGATTCGGCTAAGTATTGTTTAAAAGATAACATATTAATGGCTTTTAATAAATAAAATGTGTTACACTACTATAACACTTTTAACAAGGAATTACAATTTTATGAATACCGATTATGACCCAAAACTTCCATTAAAATATGATTATTTTGGAGATACCACAGAAATACTGCATTATATAGAATTACACAAATTGCATGATTTTTTATTATGTTTTTATGACAATGTTCTATTATATGGATATGATATTTGGCACATCACAATAGAATTAGACACGAAATTAATATTGACTATTTATACTGGAGCAACATTTGATGATTCAGCAATCGGTGATATTATTGAGCAATTGGTTCCAGTCGAGTTATTAGATTCAATACGGGTTGAAACTACTAGGGATTGATTGAAATAGGTTGACTTTAAAATTCGGTTTAATGTATAATATGTTTTTAATCAATTGGAGAAATAGTATGGCTTGGTACTTGATAATGTTTGATGAAACGGTTGGTGATGACCTCGCAGATGGTGAATCAGAACGTTTTTTGAATGAACATATGGTTGAAGCTAATAGTCCGCGACAAGCAATTGGAAAAATATTAGATGCTACTGTAGACCTATCAGTTGTACCATCGAAGCAAACAAGACCTTATGGGTGTTCGATAATCGAGTTGGGAACAGTAAAACCAAAAGTCAAACGAATTAACTATGTAATAGAAGATGACGATGTTTCTATTGTTTGATTTAACCTCCTGTTTGTTGTATAATATGCTTTTAATCCATTGGAGATAGTAAATGTTTCAATTCACAAACGACACAACAGATAATGTTGACCAAGTTAATTTGTGTGATGTTGAATCCATTAGAATATTTAAAGGAGATAAAGACTTTGTGTTGTTTATGAAAAATGGTGATATAATTCAAGGTACACGATATTTGAGAAATTCACCACATCGTATTTTTATGGAATATTTTAAAACACTTGTTTCTGATTCCAATATAATCTACAAGTTTAATGAAATTACCGATGGTAGAAAATCATTTAAATTGACACTGGGAAGAAGATAATGGCAAGAAAGACAGATAAGAAAAACATACACGAATTTACTAGGCAAATACATTCTACTGTTAGGACTGGTACTACATTTGCAAATATGGCAAATCACAATGAAGAATATGCAAAACGAACAATACAAACTACAATCTGTTGTAAAAACTGTAGGCAATTCTATTTTGGATGTTGTGAATATATCGGAGAGTACCATAAACCATGTGATGATTTTAAATGGGATTAATATGAATTATAAAGAAATGTTTGATACAATACAACAATCATTAGTTGTATCAAAATTGTGGAATGATATGGAAAATTGTGTTGAACAATCTCCATTCCATCGTGAGTCTAATGTTGCCATTCATACTAAAATGGCACTGGAAGAATATTCGATACTATGTTCTAATAATTGGAATATTAATGACTTTATTGTTTCGGTAGTATTATTATTTCACGATGTTGGAAAACCAAAATCTAAAATTGAAAAATATTCAATTGAACGTGGAACGTATTTTGCATTTACTGGACATGAATTGCAATCATCAAGAATATTCATTGATTTCATATTAGCAAGTCCACAATTAAAGCCATTATTTACTAATGAATTATTGTTTGTAATAGCTTGGCTAATTGAACAACATAAACCTTGGAACATTACAAACAAAAACAGTATTAGTGATATGTGTTGGACTATATCTAAATTCATAGGTAATGTTGATGTGTTTTTAGATATTTTGTTATCAGATAATTATGGTAGGATTAGTGATGATTATACACAAAATAATAAAAAAGCCGAGGAATGGTGTGCTAATTTTAAATCGCAATATTTAGCCAAATTGGATTATTTTAATAGCCCTAGAAATAATAAGTTTCCAAAGGCTTATTTTATGATTGGAGCTTCTGGTTCTGGAAAAACAACATTTAGAAATCAATTAGGCAATTTACCAACATTTTCAATGGACGACTTGAGAATCGAGTTGTATGGAAATGATTATGCAACTAGCTTTTACAAATCCACAAAAGACTCGCATTTTAAAGCAAAGTGTAAAGAACGATTATTAAGTATTGCAAGACTAAATTCCGATATGATTGTTGATAACACCAACACCATTAAAAACACACGCCAATATCATTTAAATGAGTTGAAAAATAGAAAATATCACACTATTGGAGTTGTATTCCTAACAGCATTCAAAAGCAATGTTGATAGACAATCAACTCGACATGATAAGAATGTTCCAGTAGAAGTTATTAATTCACAATATTGGAAAATGCAATTACCATCATTAGGTGAATTTGATGAAATTGTAATCGTTGTTAATTGACAGGCATCCATAAAATATCACACATCGAGGTTATCGTGGTGACAAAGTGTACCGAATTAGAACAAAAGTGGATAGAATATATCACACAATTAAATATTGATTTTCATCGAGAGGCTATGTTATATACTTGGGAACATAGTACAGAGGAATGGGAAAATACCCTTGTACGATTCGATGTGGTTATAGCCAATTATAATGAGGCTTTTAAGAAAATCAAACACTTCAAAGAAATTTCAAACGCATCCGCAAAGAACTTTCTTTATTTGGTTCCAACAATTTCAAAGTATGACCCTTGTATTTCTATTGATGCAGACACTGGTTATTTCAACATAACTTTTAAATCAAAGGACTCAGGAATATTGACAGCGTTAATCACTGAGGATGGAGTGATACATTATTCAATTTCAACCCATGAAACAGAAGATTATGGTTATGATTTGGGAATAAACAGAGCAGTTTCATGGGATGAAATTATTAATGCAATCGGTTATGTTCAAGGTGATAACAAATGGTAAAATTTGATGTTGAATATTGGAATAACGGTTATTGGGAAAAATTACCTAAAGAGTATATATTCTTTGGACATTGGGTATTAAACAAGTTTGTTACACTCAATGGAATATAATTTAAAGAAACTGAATTGAGGGTTATAACGAAGGAATGACATTAGTGTAAATCATTCCTTCACTTGAAATATCATCACAATCTAATTGCAAACAGGTAACATAACTAGCAACATTTGAACTTGTTATCAAGACATAATCCCCATCAATATCTGTTGTACATTCACCAATTAACTCTCCAGATTCATGTGAATAAGCTCTAATTATACTTGGTTTAACATTACCATTTGAATCTACAACCTTTCCCTGTATTTTATATTTCAATTGACTATTCATTATTCTATTAATGTTTGGAATACTAACATCATAACCGAATAAACACATATCAGTAAATGAGCCAGCAAATGAATGTCTATTTCCACTGGTATCTGTTCCAATGTTTAATCCCAGATACCTATCACCAACTGGAACATAATTTGTCGATTTAATGAATATTCCATTCATATATAATGTTGGAACTCCATTTGAATTAATCGTTAATACAATATGATTCCAATTAGACAAATCGTTAATCCAAGTTAATACTGGAGAAAAGGTTGTTCCCTTTCGCATATAAAATTGAATGCCATTAATGCCTATTGATATTCCATAAAACACGTTGTTAATACTGTATTCTGGAGTAATTAAAAATCTTTGGTCTAAATTGTCAGCATAATTTCCAGTTATTGACTCGTTATAAATTACAATTGATTTGGTAGGTTTTACCCAAAAACAATAGCTACCTCCAGTCGTTGTGATATTTTGGTAGCCTGTTGTATTATCAGTTAATCCATTTAAACCAGTCCAACCATTATTAATCGGATTCAGTTCAATTGTATCTGATAATTGGTAATAAATTCCATAAATCAAACTATTTAATTTTGTAATATAATTGGTATTCAATAATGACATTTGTCCAGATGTAATTCCAGAATTGGCTAATATACCATTGGAATCATTTTCACATGAAAAATATATTAATGGTAATAGTTGTTGTATTGTATCAGAATTTGAATTAACTATTCTATTTAAGTTCAATGTAACGACATCAGGACATGATTTAAACTCTAATCTGGCTTTTTTATATCCAGTAGCATACGCAGTTAATTCGACAACAACATCCTCTGGAACTTTAATTACAATGTTCCCATAACTATTACTAACAAATGATTTAACTTTACCAGAGCCTACAATATAAACATCAAAGTTACATTGTGGATTAATGCAACTAATTGAATCTATAGTTTGAATCAAAACTGTTTTTAATGATGATTGTTCTAATAATTGTGTTGGGACATTAAAATTAGATGTATATCTTGCTATCCCTTTAGTGAATCTAATATCACTTAAATATCCAACAAAGAACTCATTAGTCCCTGAATGTTGTAAACCTCCAATTAAAATTGGTTCATTGATTGTAGGTATAGTAAAGTTTCCAGTTAATACTACAGCACCATTAATGTAAATTGAGGTAATTGAATTATACCGAACCATTACAACATGATTCCATGTATTCCAATTGTTTAAAAATGAATTTGATGCTGTAATGGTGGTTCCAGAGGATGATGTCAATATTACATCATTATTAATTGAATTTAGGTATAGTTTCCAAAAGTTATTGGAATCTCTATATTGTCCAATTAAAAAGACATTTGCTGGTGAACTTGCTTTTATTGCATTTATCCAAAACTCTATAGTATAATCATCGGTATTTGGTGTCCAATCAATGTAATCTATCAACATAGTTCTACTAACAGCAGCTGGAAAATAGGCTGAATATGAACCATATTTAATAACACTATTTGACATTATAATTCCAGAATCAATTGTTACACTTCTGTTATGTTTACTCCAATCTAAGAAGTCTCCATTTAAACTTAATGCAAATTGAACATTATTGTAATATTGGTCTGCCATATTAATAGATATATTCTTGTAATCGTTTACATTTGAAATTAAAAGCAGACATTAGTAATTCAATTTCCCTCAAACATTCTTCTGCTCCACCACCACAAATAAATCCAGAATATTTCTTTAATTGTGCAATAGCTATATCAGTTAATCCAATTGAATCATATTGTGGAACTAATTCAAGTTCATCGTCATTTAACACTTTAGTTAAATCTAATTCATCTGAGCTATATTTCTTTTTTATATACATTTCTCGTATAACCTTAATAATGATATTATATGGAACATCATTATCCATCCACCCCCTAAGAAACCCATAAGACTTTTCTTTAAATGTAATTCGTTTTAATGTCTTCTTTGTGATTCCATATTCTAATAACCACGACTTTAATGTGTTTATGTTATCATTGGTTAATCCATCAAAATCTCCATTAAAAAACCACAATATGTTTTCTTGGTTGTTTATCATTTGTATGAATGCGTCATTTGAAATAACATCATCGCAAAATTTTTCATATGCAGGTTGGATGTCAACTACGATTATCGGTTCACCTTTAGATATACTTTCATATAACGGTCTATTTTTATATTGTTGAAAGCTCAACATTCGTTTACTCCTTACATTTGTTAGGAATCAATGAGTTAGCACTTACACCGTGGTCTTAGTTGTATAACTGTTCCAAGTGCTAAGTTATTGATTGTTACTGTATATTTATCAATTATTAAGAATCAACGAGTTAGCACTTACAGGCATTAGTTAATTAAATTATATAACTGTTCCAAATGCTAAGTCATTGATTCTTAATAATTGACAATGAATGATATTATAGAACAGGTTATTGACACAAACGAGTTAGCACTTGGAACAGTTACTACCAAACTTATACGATAACAACTATCAATGACTTAGCACTTGTGGTGTGTTAGTAATTACCTAACTGTTCCAAATGCTAAGTCATTGATAGTTGCGTGTGATATTTATTATTAAATACAATTGACAAGATATTAAAACACCTGTAATATAAACAAAACTTAAAGGGGTAATTGATGACAAAGAATTTAAGAGTTAAGCAACTTAACAAACTGATAAAGAATCTTACTATAGGACTAATAGCTGGTGGTAAATTACCAAATGGGAACTGGTATAATCCAAACATATTATTTAGAGTTCGTTCAAGGGCAGAAATGTTAGTAAGAAGACAAGAACTTATATCCAATGGAACTTGGTTCAAAACAGGCTTTAAGTTTATTAGTAACATCAACAATAAACAAACCACAGTTACCAACACATTACTAAACATGGGATTGTATTTGGTTAGTGATGATTGTGGAAACGAAGATACGGTTTTAGGTGAAACTATACAACGGTTAATCAAGAATCAATGACGGTCTTATAATTAACTAATGGTTGTAAGTGATGTGTACTTGGATTAATCACATAAATGTTCCACATACTAACATATTTAACTTGACAAGGACTAAATGAAATGACCTTTTTAGAGGCAAAAAAAGAAAGAACAAAAAGATATTACAGTAATGTTTATAAACATAAACTCGGAGTATGTTCGGCTTGTTCTGGTTCTGGTCGGTATGATAATAATGGAAGTTCAAACTGTGGATGTTGTGATGGGACTGGCAAAACTCTATATAAAGCTACGGGTACTATATTAAAATATGCTGGTGTTGTGATTGAGGTATTAAACCCAAACGATGTTGACGTGGTAAAGGGTGTGATGAAACACAACTTGCGAAGGGTTAAAAATAGTAAGAATCCAAGTTATGACATTGAAAAATTACTTATTGCTGCTAAAGTAAAATCTTTTTGGATAAGGAACTAATCCCAATCCAGTGTGTAACCATAAATCAATGAGTTAGCACTTGCATCCATTAATTAAGTTATACTACGATGGGTGCAGATTTAGCACCCCTCAATGTTGGTGAGTAAATAATGTTTATATTTGATATAGACCCATAAAAAATAAGTTGGATGACATTGAATGTACAAATGTAGTGAGCATGGTGAATTAGATAGTGGCTGGTGTGATGAATGTGGTGAACTAATAAAATGCGATTGTTCAAAACTTACAGAAACACGGTTTAAGGATTTGATTTTTGATTGTGACGATGGTGAAAGAACGGTAACAATTTACATTGAACATTGTGAAACTTGTGGCTCTGTTTTTGAGTGTAGACCAAGCAGAATAGGCTGAAGTTAATATTAAAGTGGGAAATACCAATGATTAGAGGAATACGAATAGAAAATGGAATGACATTGTTTTGGGGTTCAATTTTTTCAAACTTCCATTCATGTAAATTCACATCTAACGGAACAACATTCAATTGTTCCGAACAATATTTTATGCTCAAAAAAGCGTTACACTTTCGCGATGAAAGAATTGCTAGATTGATACTCCAAGAAACAGACCCAAAAGAACATAAAAAGCTAGGACAGAAAGTTAAATTGTTTAGTGAATCTGAGTGGACAAACGTTAGTGTCAATTATATGACTGAGGCTTGTACATTAAAATTTGAACAAAACCCTGACTTAATGGAACAATTACTTTCAACTTATCCAACCATTTTAGTTGAAGCATCACCATTTGATGATATATGGGGAATTAAATTAGGTAAAGATGACCCATTAGCTTGGAACAAATCTACATGGCGTGGCAAAAACTTATTGGGTCAAGTCTTAATGGCAGTTAGGGAGGAACACTTAAATGTTGGTAATATTACAACGCAGTAATTCAAGCGAATCTAGGTGTATTCGCAAATTGAGTATGGTTAAGGATAACTTAAACCTAATTGAGTGCGATTTGGCAGATATAAACAAACACACAGACCACTTTATTAATGGAGCTATTCCAGTTGGTTCTGTGGAATTTGTCAATCGAGTTATTGAATTGCTGAAAATCCCATATTATGGTTTTAATAGCTTAGACCTTATTAAGTTTCCAATTGAGTTTTATCGAAGGAATATTTCAATTGGAAACAAATCTGAATTAAATGAATCCCCAATTTTCATTAAACCAGTTACGACTAAATTGTTTTCAGGATTCATTTATCGTGGTGATAATATTAATTCATATAGTAGTGAATATGAATTAGAACAATATAACATATTTAAAAATATTCCATATGATTTGTTAATATATCAAAGTGATTTGATTTCGATTCAAGCTGAATGGAGATGTTATATTACAAATGGTAAAGTTATTTCAATATGTCAATATGATGATTCTGTTGATGATAAGGTTCCATCAAGCAAGTTCATATCAGATTGTTTGAAATATATAAAAACTGAAACCTTAGCATTAGATATTGGACAATTAAAAAATGGCAAGTATGTTATTATAGAATTGAATGACGCATTTGCAATTGGGAAATATAATGGAATATCCGACTCAGATTATTTTGAATTTATCAAAAACAGATGGAACGAACTCTATGCAAAATAGTTGTACTTTTTATTTTTAGGTGTGTTACAATACGCCATCGTTTTTAAAAATGTTAATTGGCATCAATTATGACAGAATTATCAGAAAATCCAGCTATAATTTATTTAGAAGATAGATTAAACCCATTTACTACAAAACTAAAAAATATCTGTGATAAAAATGGTAAATGTTTAGTTAAGTTAAATTGTGGTAAGTTAGTATATGTCAAAAATGTATATATCGAAGACCAAGAAGATTTAGATAATTTTTACCCTAGTGATTATAGTATAGGGGATTTTATAGGTTTTGTTGGGGAAGATAGATATAATGTGTGGAGTAAGAATGGGTTATCTAATACATCTAAAAGTTTAGCTATTTTAGAAATCATCAACGATGAAGGAGATGTAAAATGCAGATATTGTGACTATTAACGGTAACTAAAGGAACTATTTGCAATAGTTATCCCATTAACAGTTTAAGAAGAAGGAACGAGGAACAATTATGATAGCATTATCAGGAATTATCGGGATGTTTAACAGTATTAAATTTCATTTTGATACAATGCCCCATGAAGAACAAATTGGATTGTTGTGTGAAGTAGAAGAATTGAGGGATTGGATTGATAAAAACACGAAACCGTTTGGTTTGGATGTTAGTAAGATTTCTAATATTGAATGACTACAATGTTGGGTTTAAATGACAGTTTCCATTGATAAATGAGTATATTATGAAAAGAAGAATTAGAGTGTTGTGTGATACTGAATTAAATTTGAAAATTGTAGATAAAATATTGTCTACGATATTTGAAAAAGACCAATATAAGGTTTATGAGAATGATATTTACAGTTCCGCAATTGGACAATTTTCAAGAATATTGACAGATGAACCAAGTATTGGAATATATGTGTATAATGCTTACACATCAAATAACAAAAAACGCGATGAGCAGGTTGATATGATTAAATCAATGACTCATATTTGTCGTGGTTCAACTGCTTTAATTATTCCAGTGGTGTATGATGTTCCATCAATATTGTTTTTTAATAGGACAAGATTTGAATCTATAATTGGACATTCGATTCCAGATGATGTTTGGTATCTTGGAGTATATGGTTCAGGTGAAGAAGCACTAAAATTAATATTTCCGAATAAAACCGATTTACTTCAAAATGTATTAAACTTGTTGACACCCGATGTTGAAAACATTAAACTTAACTCCATTATTAATGAACTTTTAAAAATTAAGAAAAAAGGTTAATTATGATTGTAGAATATACAAATGGTAATGCCGTTGTTTCGGTATTATTAGACGGAACAAGAACCGTTACTTGGGTGGATAATGAACTTAAACTTGATTATCCGTTAAACATTGATATTCGAGTCCAATCTGGGTGTCCACTTGGTTATAATAAAAATACTGGAAAGTCGGTGTGTCACTTTTGCCACGAATCCGCAACTGTGGATGGTGATGAGTGTGATTACACCGAGTTAAAGTCTGTGTTAGCAGAAATTCCAGCTGGAATTGAATTGGCTATCGGTTGTAACCAATATTCAGAACAATTGTGGGAGTTCTTACATTGGGCTAAAGAGTGTGGTTTCATATGCAATCTTACAGTTAATCAATTAACAATAGCTTCAATGCGTAAACACATCCAACACTTGATTGATAATCAGTTAATATATGGTCTTGGAGTGTCATTCCGTGCCATTACAGCGTTTATACCGTTCACTGAGTATGATAACATGGTTGTCCACGTTATCGCTGGTATAGACGATTTTAGTGCAGTTAAAGGGCTATCTACAATAGGTGTTAAAAAGATATTAATTTTAGGTGAAAAGGACTTTGGATTCAATCTAGGTAAAGTTGACTTAACATCACGTTCACACAAACAATGGTTATGGTATGTAAATGAGCTATTTAAGTTGTTTGATGTTGTTGCGTTTGATAATTTAGCATTGGAACAATTAAAGATAAAAAGATTCATTCCAGATGATTTGTGGAAATCATCATACCAACACGAACACTCATTTTATATTAATGCCGTTGATAAGTATTTTTCTCCATCATCACGGAATGAACATAAAAGCAATTATCAATCCATTAAAAACTATTATGAAAAAAACATTAGCAATTGATTTAGAGCCAATAACAGGCGAACGTGAATTTAAAACCATTGGAAAGTTTGTTACAAGTAACCCTAACGATAAGGGTTCACAACTGTTTGCTGGAATGATAGTTGGTTGTATTAATCCTCCAAAAGGTGGGGATTGGGAGGTGTGGGAATGTGAAATAACAATAAAACCAAGGCGAAAATCGAAAGTGAAGTCTAAATTCCAGAGCTATAGGTATGACCAATTAATTAGTATGGGCTTATTAAACACTTCATCCGACTCAACCGAGGAACCTTACTATGAGAACAAATAATATGATTAGAAAAAAAGTGTTTGAAACAAATTCATCTTCAACCCATTCAATATCATTGGATTCAACATTAGCAAATGAATTGTTTGAAACGTTGCCAGTTGATATTGATGGTAATGTTATTATAACTGGAGGTAAGTTTGGTTGGGAATGGAAAACATATTCCAACACAATAGATAAAGCTAATTATTCCCTAATTTATGCTTTAGATTGGTCTGGAGATAAAAGTGAACAATTCCTATCTGTATTGAAGCAGATTATTAAAGAACAAACTCAATGTGATAATGTAATTTTTAAGGGTACTCCTAAAAAGAATTACACTACAAATGAATTGTATTTTGATTTTGGTTATATTGACCATCAATCTGTTGAGAGTAAAGACTTACATTATTTATTTGAATCTCCAGAATTATTAAGAAGTTTTATCTTTAACCCAAAGTCAATACTTAAAACTGGAAATGATAATGGCTACGACACGAATGTTGATGTTGAAACATTAACCGAGTGGGCTATTAATGGAACATATAGTGATAAATTAGATGTTGCTAGTCATCCAAAATCAACTGATTCAATATTGGAATTGTTGTTTAATTTGAATATGGATAACTTGGAAATAGTAACCGAGATAATTTCAAATGAGAATACCCCACATCACATATTGGCTATAGTTGAAGCTGATGACACTTATAAAGATATTAAAACAACTATGGTTTATAATGATAATTGTCCAGCTGACCTCTTAGTTAAATTCTTAGATTGTGATGACAAGTATATTCGTATGGAACTTGCTACAAATGAAAAACTACCAAATTGGGCATTAGAACAATTAACTACTGATTCGGACGCAGACGTGGCAAAATGGGCAATTATTACAATTGAGGGAAAACAAAATGAAGCAAATAATTAGAAAAGATGTATTTGAAACTAACTCATCCTCAACTCATTCAATTTCAATTAGTGATACGGATGAGTTATTAGAAACATTACCAGTTAATGAGGATGGTGTTGTAACGTTGACTGGAGGTGAGTTTGGTTGGGGTTATGAAGAATATAATGATGCCATAACTAAGGCAAATTATGTAGCTGTAGATTATCAGCATAGTTATTCCAAGTTAGCTTTATTAACGGAAGTTATTATGGAACAAACAGGATGTTCTTCTGTTGTGTATGACCTTGATAAAGATAGTTACATTGACCACCAATCGAGTGGCACAACTGCTGATTTGTCTAAAGAAGAACTTAGATTGTTCATTTTTAATCCAAAGTCTGATTTGATAATTGATAACGATAATCGGTAACTAAAGTTGTGGAGTGATATAAAATTAAATTAAATCAATTACAAAATAATGCTGTTGATTTGATTATGAATAGCCCTAGGGATAAACGAATAGGGCTATACGGTGAAGCTGGAACTGGGAAAACGTATTTATTACAACAGGTGTCAAAGAATGTTCGTATAGCATTTACAGCTCCAACTAACAAAGCTGTGAATGTACTAATTGAAATGGGTTGTAATCAAATTGATTGTATGACGATATATTCATTCTTAGGCTTAGTTGTAAATGAATATACTGGAGTTGTCAGTATTGACAAAAAAGGTGAATGTAAATCTACACAATATGATGTATTAGTAATAGATGAAGGTAGTATGGTTGATGATATAATATGTTCAAGAGTTAAACGATTAAAACATATTAAGATTGTTATTGTTGGAGATGAAGCACAATTATTTCCAGTAAATTTAAATTATAGTCCAGCATTTTCTTTGGTACATGAAAGTATCACATTAACTGAACAAATGAGACAAACGAATGTTAATCATCCAATAAGACCATTATTGGCATTGTTACGCACATTAATATTGTCAAAAACGAATATTATTCCAGACTTATCTAAGTTTTCTGGACAAATCGTTGGAAAAGATGGAATCACCAGAAGTGTTATTATAATTCGTAAAAGTGATAACTTCATTTCAATATTGAATCAAATGGCTAATAAGTTAAATACCAAAAACTGTTCGGCTATTGCGTATAGGAATGTAGTTGTAGATAATCTAAATGATTTATGTCATCAAACAATTTATCCAAATGCAGAGTTCATATACTCAAAGAACGAATCGTTGATATTACAGCGTCCATATAAACTTGATACTAATAACACCATTGTAATGAATATTGGTGATATTATTGATGTTGAAGATATAGAGCCACATAATTCAATAATCAAAGTTGGAAGTGTAAAATTTGAAATTCCATCATTAGTCATTAACAATAGTTTTGTTGCTCCACAAGATAGAATTGGTTTAAATTCCATATTAACTGAAATGGGAAATCAATTAGCTAAAGGTGATAAATCGTTTACTTGGAAAGATTATTATAAATTTAGAGATACGTTTATTCATGTTAAACATTCATATTGTTTAACTGCACATCAATCCCAGGGGTCATCGTATGATACTACAGTAATCAACACAAAAGACATCTTAAGTATGCCTGGAACTATTGAAGAAAAACTGCGTTGTTTGTACACTGCACTCAGTCGTACTAAATTCAACACAATTATATTAGTGTAATATAAATCAATGAGTTAGCACTTACAACGTGGTATTAATTACTTAACTGGTCCAAGTGCTAACCTATTGATAATATTAGTGTATATTATACTCAATTAAATCAGTAGGTTAGCACTTGGACGGTGTTACTAATTAACTAATGCCAATAAGTGCTAACTTATTGATTTAATTATTATAAGGAGTTAGTTGTGAATATTGAACGTGTGAATGGAGTAAAATTTGATAATATTGGAATGTCAATGACTAGCCAATATGCAATGATTGTAGGTGATAACCATACGATATTAAACTCTATAGATGGTCATGTGTGGTGCAATGAATGTGGTTGGGATTTGAAAGCAGTTGGTTTGGTTATAATAGATTGTTATAACCAAACCTTAATTGGTAAAAAACTACAATTAATTGACAAGAGTGAATATGATAAGTTGAAATATAGACCTAGTTTTTAGGTAAAGTTGAACTGGAGAATAAGAATGATTGAGTTGAAAACTATTGATTATGTTAGAATACCGTTATATGATAATGAAGATGTGTTATTGGGATATGTCAACGAATATGAATTATTAAATGCACAAATTCAAATCTGTCAACAAAGTTTAGAGGGATATTATGTTCTTTTGAATGATAACAAATTAGTAATTGATAGATATGGAATGTTTGCTAGTAAGTTAAGACAATATCCGTTTGATAATAATTTGAGGGAAGAATTATTAATGTGTGGTGTTAATATTAGAAAACAACAAAGGAGTAAATGTGAAAAAAACACATAAAGTTTATGCCGTATGGATATGAAGGTAGTGAAATCCATACGATAGAATCAATTACTATCATTCCAATAGAACATCACATAAAAGTTTTATAATCAACAGCCAGCTAACCCTAAAATTAAATGAGGTTGAAATATGAAAGACGAAGTACGATATTTGGGTCTATTTCCAGTTGATATAGAAAACACTCCATATAAAGATTACACTAAAGAAGATTGGATAGAACATTATCTATTTCGATATGGACAAATAGATGGTTCACACCATAAAGCGTGGGTATTAGACCAGATAGCTAGAATCATAAAAAACACTAAAATGGAAATCTCGATAAGAAAGTGGAGTAACGGTAAAGGCGAATATTCAATATGTACACATGATGAACCATCTAAGGAATATTTAGATTGGGTGGAGCGATATTGTGATGGTGATAATTATTCTTATGATGTCGGTATAGCTCCTTAGCCGTTCTATACGAAACAATGAGTTAGCACTTACAACGTGGTATTAGTTATATAACCGTTCCAAGTGCTAACCTACTGATTTTATTATGAGGAGTTTTATATGAAAATATATATTGATGATATTAGAGACCAACCAGACAGTTCTTGGATATTAGTTAGGGATTTAGAATCTGCTATGGAACTGATAAAAGAATCTATAGAAAGAATAACTGTTATATCATTTGACCACGACTTAGGAACAATTAATGATATTCCAGTAACTAGCATTCCGATTGCTGAATACTTAGAAGAATTGGCATATAACGGACAATATCCAAGTCAATTAAAATTACAAGTTCATTCTGCTAATCCAGTTGGAATTAAAAACTTAAATGCAATATTCAAATCAATTGATAGGTTTAATGAAAATGTATAATATACTTGAACTTCGATATAAAAATGGAACCAGAGATTTTAAGACAACTAATGTTGTGAATCATATAACTGGAGATGACAATGGTAGTTTTTTAGATATTAGAAACTGTAAACACAGAAAGATTCATTTTGCCCAATTCCACGTTTTTGAAAGTGAAGAATCCGCTTGGGAATGGGTGTCAAAACAAGATAAACGATATTAAACAATAAGTTAGCACTTACAAGTGGTAGTTAATTAATAGACAGCTCCAAGTGCTAACTCATTGTTTTAATTGATATTGAATATTAACTGGAAAGCACTTTGACATCGTTAATATATCTGAATCCAGCAAGTGCTAACTAACACAATCAAAAACATTGGAGAAGTGAAATGAACATTCAAGAATTGGCTAAACGAGCTATGGAACGTATTAACTCAATGTCATTGGAAGAGCTTAAACAAAAGTTTATCGAGCATGGATATGTTCCATTAAGAGGTGTAAATGAGTATCTTTAAAATTGAAGCAATATTAGCTGGGTATATTAGTATATCGCAACGATATTGTATAGACCGAGGTGAGACATTATATTCATCACAATTAAAGCATGATTATCCACAAATAGATTTTAGTGGTTCTGATTATTGGATATGTGATGAAGTATTAGACGAGTATTTTCCAATAAAGTCTGACAAAGAGCTTAATTGTTATTTGTATAGGAGACTTTTAAATTAACCATCAGGCAAATGCTAACAGTGTGTATATCAGTGAGTTAGCACTTAGAACAGTTATATAACTAAGACCAGACTCCAAGTGCTATCTTATTGATTTAATTGAGGTAAATTATATTATATAAAAATCAGTGAGTTAGCACTTACAGTCGTTAAGTAATTTATAACACGCTCCAAATGCTATCTTATTGAATTAATTGATATAAATCGTATTACATAAGAATCAATGAGTTAGCACTTACAGGCATTAGGTAATTTGTAACACGCCCTAAGTGCTAACTCATTGAATTAACTTAAATTAATCAAACGCCATTTGAATCAATGAGTTAGCACTTGCAGTCTGGTCTTAGTTATATAACTGTTCTAAGTGCTAACTTATTGATTATATTAGTATATATTATTATCAATTAAATCAACAAGATAGCACTTAGAGGTGTTACAAATTACCTAATAACTACAAGTGCTAACATATACGGAGCAAATTAAGATGCCATTTACGAATGAAACAATAAATCAAATTTTCAACAATGTTAAAACTGGTATCACTGGAGTAGACTTACAATCTGGTTCGCAATGTGGTTTTCCGTGCTTGTATCACAAATCAGATTATCCTGACATCAACATCTTAATCTTTATCTGGTTAAATCGTATTCGAGTTCAATTAATCAATTATGGTAATAAACAAGTTGTTGATTACTCTATATCAATTGATGATGTGAATGTTAATGATGTTATTTTAAAGGTTAATACCTTCATACAACCTGTTTTTAAAGATGCCGAAACCAAATGAAGCTAGTTTTAGCACTTGGACGTGATTAGGTAATCAGTAACAACGTCCAAGTGCTAACTCATTGATTTATAGTAGATGACAATGAATGATAATACAATCAATGACTTAGCATTTAGAACGGTTATATAACTAATACACCCATGTAAGTGCTAACCTATTGATTCTTTATAATTGAGTATGAATGGTAACTTAACCAACAATCAATGACTTAGCACTTGCAGCTATTAAGTAATTAATAACCTGTTCCAAGTGCTAAGTCATTGATTGTTAGATATTGACTAAAGGAAATAAACATGATTAATAAAAATTCAGTGGGAATAAAATCAGGTAATGGAGCATTAAAGTACGCTACAACAGGTGATGATTTTATTGACCAGTTTGGTTCTGTGTCACATTATCGTGAAATTAGAACATGGGAATCAATTAGTGCTGATATGCGATTGTTATATTCACAATGTCCACACAAAACGTTGGCTTTAACCTTATATCTTAGATTAATTGATAGAAAAGTTAAATTCTTTGATGGAACAATTACTGAAACGGTACAACGTGGACAAGGCTTAAAACACGAATCAATTATTAGGGCAATGTGGTTAGCTAGAATTGTTCCAGAATTATTTTGGAACAACATTGAATTGATTATTTGTGCTGGGTCATGGAAAGACATTTTTCAAATGCTAACTTATGATTTAGAGCATAATGGTTGGGCTAATAGAAAACTTAATTGGATAGCATTCACTAATTTGATATTAGCTGGATTAGAAAATCCACAAACTACTGGATTGGTGAAAATGTACTTACCATCAATTAGTTCAAATATTGCCAATAAGACACCAAGAATACAAGCTAGACATTATATTGCAAAACATTTAGCCACAACGATGTTTGGTAAAATTAAACGTGGAGATTTTAGTCCATATCAAAAGTACCGTGAATTGAAATCAAGTGGAACTGCAAACACATGGCAGCAACAAATCAGTAAACAATTGATGTCACAATTGGATTTTAATTCAATTCCAGGGAGAGCATTATCTAAACTTGTTTCATCTAAGTTTTTAGAAAAACACAATTTAACCGATAGGTATTTAACTTGGATTGATAATAAACCTGTTGTTAAATATACTGGCTATCCATTTGAATTGTTAGCTAAAGTTAAGTCCAATCACACTAATAAAAAGTTATCATTGATGGAAACAATGACAATCAATAAACAATTTATGGGTTTAGTCGAATTGGCATCCAATAATGTAAATCGAAAAGCCAACTTTATTACGGTTCTCGATACATCGTTATCAATGACAGATAATGCTTATGGATTAAAAGTATCTAGTTATGATATTGGAAAATCATTAGCATTGTTTTTCAGTTATATGTTGACTGGTCCATTTAATAACATTTTTTATGAGTTTGGAACTGACGCAACATTAAAGGTTTGGAATGGATTAACACCAGTTGAAAGAATCCAAAATGATAATTCAGAAAATGTTGGTTCAACTAACTTATTAGCAGTGGCTACGTCATTTGTTGACTTTTTAAAATCTGGAATTGAATTATCACGGTTTCCTACTGGAATATTGTGTTTAAGTGATGGTGAATTTGATAAAGCTGGTCAATCCGATACATTAACAAATGTTGAAGGCTTTAAAAATGAATTGTTATTAGGTGGATTCCCTAGTGTTTTTGTTGACGAATTTGTATTTGTATTTTGGGATATTCCAAATTCATTTTATGGTAAAAAGTCCACAGCAAAATTTGAAACATACGGGGATAATGAAAATGTGTTTTATATGAGTGGATATAACGGTTCTACCATAGGATTTTTAATGGGCAATCAAATTGATAGTTCAGTTAAAAACCCAAAAACTGCTAATGATTTAATGGGCATAGCATTAAACCAAGAGATTATGTCAAGGATTATAGTGTAATATGAAAAATACAGCAATGTAGCAAAGATTGCGAATACCAAAGTTATTAGTCCGATTTTGCTTTTAGATGAATTACTTGTATCTGATGCAAAAAGTTCGTGGCAAAAGTGGTTAGCTTGGTCAGATATTCCAAATGAAATGTTATCGACAATATTTGTTCCAATTAATATACCAGCAATAACCATAGAACAAATAGGGTTCAGTGATTTCTTACACTGTAAGCCAATTGTAAATTGTGATAATGTATTACTTGGACACCATCTTCACAAGATAATATCCAATGGAATTATATCTATAGTTAGTTATTTTGGTAGATAACTATTCATATACAAGTGACGACCTTGTACGAATATTTATTCCATGCAATGAGTTTAGCTTATATCGAATCCAATCTGATTTACAGGATGTAACGTGGTGTTTACAAAGTAAACTATCAATGACTTAGCACTTACGGTATGGTCTTAGTTATATAATAGTTCCAAGTGCTAAGTCATTGATAGTTTGTTATACCTCCTAGAACTGCTAATGACAAATAAACCTTTACATTTGATTTATTTTGCTTTATACTTTCACACACAGTTTATAGATAATCATTTAGGAGAAGGAGATAGTAATCATGGCAAGAACAATAAAAGATTTTTGGCACAATATAAATGTGCTGAGGGTGGAAATTGTGATTACACAGCAAAAATTGTTGAAACCCTCATCGCTAATCCAACGTTAAAAGTGTGGGTTGACTGGACAGATAATACATTGGCATTTTTACAGACAATGATGTGAACAGCTCACTTGTGACAATTGCTTATTATTACCACTATTCAACTGCACGGAATACCTTACTTGTGCCAAGGTATATTCAAAGTCTGGCGTGGCTATAATCTTAAAACGGTGTACAGAAACTGGAGAACCATTATGACTGATATTGTGGGTGAAGTGATTAAATTGATTGAGGCAATGTCTGATATGAATTGGACATATAGTAGCGAGTATGATATTATTGCAATTAAGATTCCAGAGTTTATTGTGTTGTAAAATATGAGTTTGATTTTTTTAATGAGCTTGGTAAGTTCGCCGTTGTTATTAATAATGAATCAGAAGTTTGGGTATATTCAGATAATAAATGGTATGGTTCACTTAAGTCATTATTTGACAGAATAGAATATAAGTCCTTGGACTTTTCGCAAGTAATTGTAAATCATTGCAATTGATGCGATTGAAAAATAAATTAATAGTTGACTTTGAAATTCAAACTAAGTATAATTCTATTTTTAATTAACAATGACAGCACAAGACAATTTACACAAAATCTTAATTAATTGGTTGTGTAAAGATGTTATCAATATACTTGACTTGTAAGACAAATCAAATAGGATAATAACCATGCCAAAATTAAAACTTAAAGACTTTTCCAGAGACTCTAGGAAAGCCACTCCTACTATATACCCAGTTGGAGCGATTCTAAAACTAAGCAAAGGAATTAGGGAAGCAAGAAAAACAGCAGTTAAGAATGTTATTGTAGAGGCAAATGGTAGCTGCAAAGGGTGTTTATTTTCGGACACATACTGTTCCGATTACCTTAATGTACGGTGTACTGTTGGTGATGGAACAGGTGTAGGTGTCATTTTCACACCTTGTTTGCCATCTGGAGAACCATTATGACCATTAAATCGTGTAATGATGTTTATGAAGAAATCAGGTTGGGAACACTATCCGATGAACAATTTGTTGATTGGGTAAATGAATACTATGGAGATTTAGTTGACCTCAAAAACTATAGACACGAAAAATCTAAAAAATTTAGTGTAGAATTGGAATTACAATGTAAACGATTAAAGTCAAGGGAAGTTGAACTTGCTGAACTTATTACACAGCTTAGACAATGAACACGATTTAGGTTTACAATTGTTTTTAATGTATGTATATTACACAAATCAAATTTCACACAAGTTAGAGGTTTAATTAAAATGACAGCACTAGATGTTTTAAAATATTTACAAACAATCCAAAGCCAAGGCAATGACTTAGCTAAAATGAAATTTACAATAGACCATATTGAAGGTGGTAGCATTGTAACGACTGAACCAACGCTTGAACATTTTTATACTGATATTGATGTGTTGTTAATAGATATAGCAGAGTTCGCTTGATATAATACTGAATACTTGACTATTGTGGATTAGATTCCATCTTTTTAAGGACATTATATGAAAAATAAAAAGCTGCCATTTAAAATTGAACCAAATGTTGACAACATCACTTCTGCTGTAACTTTGAGTCCAGAGTGTGTTACAGAACTTGCTTATAGTGATATTGAATAACATAAACAATATTCAAAACAACATTCAAGTGTTGGACAATTACAACAGAAGTAAATGAGGATTATTACCTTTTATCAATGATTTTGTAGCCACACACCCAATGTGTGGAACTGTATCTGGAAATTTTGAAGATGTTGTTTACGCTAGTTCAAAAGCAGCTTACGACCATTTTGTAAAAAATCATTCTCCAGTATCTTGGAACTATGAAGAAATTTAACATTTGATTTTTGGAGTTTATTATGAGTTATTCAGTAAGTTATTCAGGTTCACTAAATTTTGTTAATGAATTGACCGATGCACAATATCATCGTCTTAAATCTTTATATGGTAACGCTGAAAGAAGGGCAAAAAAAGAGGCAATTCACATTCCAACCCTATTTAAAAAATACCAGCTTCAATACCCAGATGTTTTAAAAGATTCAATTGATAGCTTGATTACAACAACAATCAAAGATGATGAAACGGGTATTGAAGCTTATGATGAATACCTTATACCAATTGAGGAGCTTAATCTTATTATATTATTCATGCGTGAGGAATTTCCAGAATTTGGACTAACTGGCGAAATGCAAGCCCAAGGTGAGGAAATTGGTGATGTGTTCCGGTTATATGTTGGTCGTGATGGATTTGTGCATATTGAAGATATGGATCCACTTACTAAAAAATCTTGCAATGGGAAATATACATTAAGTGATGGAATTGATTACTCATCTACAATTGTGGGAGTGTGTGAAAATCGGAATGTTAAGATGGTGGGTGAAGATGTTATTGACATTAAATATTGTCCATTCTGTGGACAATCAATTAATCTTAGTTAGGAGTCAATTATTATGAAAAAATTTGAGAATGAAAGTGTCGACCTATATCAACACCTAATAGGACAGCTAGTTAAAAAGCGTTCAAATAAACCATTTAAATCTGGTAATAAGGTTAATACTGTAAAGGGAATCACGACCCACAACGAAACAATGCGTTTAGGTTTTACATTTGAAGATGATGATTCTGTAGTTGAATGTTGGAGATGTGTATTATGAAACAAATTGGTAGAAACCATAGAAATGTGTCTTTTAAAGATGGTGTTGAGTGGTATGATTACAGATGAAATTTATATAGTAATAAATTAAATCCACAATATAGTTCTTGTCATACATATTTATTGAGATTGGCGTGTGCGTTAATTGAAGAAATTGCAGAAACTAGGGTATTGACTTATCTTAATAATTGGTGAATATAAATACATATTTAACCTTAGAGGTGTGTATGTTATCGTTTGATGAATTTTATAAAAGTAATGTAATCAGTGAGGCTTCTTTAAGTCGCACATGGCAAGCAATGCAAGACCACGATACTGGATTCATAACAGCGTTCCGTGGTAAAAATACCAAAGCTATTAACCAAGGATTAAACCGTGAGTTAAAATCTACACTAGAAAAGAAATTCGGTGTAACTGCTGTAAAAGGTGCTTATATTGAAGATTATGGTACTGAAGATGCCGTTGAAGTTTCTGAAGAATCATTATTTGTTGTTGATTTAAAAGATACGGGTGATTTGAAGTCTGAGATACTAAAGTTGGGAAATAAGTATGACCAAGATTCAGTGTTGTATGTTCCAAAAGGTGGTACAGAAGGATTGTTAATTGGAACTAATGATAGTGGTTATCCTGGAATGAACAAAGTTATTAAGTTTGCTAATCCTGTGTTCGGAAAAACTGGAATGTTCAATACTAAGGTAAATGGTAGACCGTTCATATTTAAAGAACCCATTGAGGCTCCAGTGGACGAAGCCTGTAACTACCTAGGTAGAATGGCAAAAGATGCGATAGCTAAAGGAAGGCGTGTTTACGACTTGTGAAAATAAATGTTGACACTAAACATACTTTAACGTATATTGTGCAAATTAATATAGTCCAATAACGTTGAGGTGTTTAGTGTTAGCTAAAATGGTTTATTACATTAGTATATTATCTAATTCAGATTTGTTATTGGGAGACACCATAACAGTTAATGATAGTTATTATGGATTATTGCGTGGTATTATCACTAAGATAAATAAAAAATCTATTGCTGTTACACAATCTTGTGGTAAGATTGTAAAGTTGATTATTAATCCATCGTTTAGATATATCATTGAACGGGGTGAAGACGTTATAATAACCGATAGGCGTGATATTACTGAATATGTCGAGATTGGTTTATCAGTCCAAATGTCAAAAAGTGAAATTATCAGTGAGATAGACCGTGTTATTGGAATAAAAGATAGACTGTTAATTGATTTAAAAAACACTAATGATTATTTACAAGGAGCATCTAGTTACCCTAATATGGATGTTAGCAGTTATGTTGAGTACAAAAACGACATAACAAATAAGCTGAATGTGGTTAGTGGAAAGCTTGATATGTTAAATTCGATTTACACAAATGGGCAGTTGGCTAATGCGAATTGGTACAGCTATTGGACTAAGAATCCAAGCCTTTAAGGGTTCGAGTCCCTTACTGCCTACCAAATGGAATGAATATGTTGCTAGATTATTTTATTAAACCTGTTAGAAGAATTATCCTGTGGAAACTAAATGGAGTGTTGTGTGAAATTATTAAAACAAATAGAGTTCCTTGTCAGTATTGTCGGGACGAAATGTGCGATTCAATCAATAGTTGAAAGTGACAAAATTGATATTGAAGACTTACTTATCACACAAAAACAGCTTGGCATTACTGTCGATTGTAATACGAGTAAGCAGACTATAGTTGAACGCTTATTGGGATTTGTTGAATTACATGGATTTGTAGAAGTTCCAATTGTGCTTCCATATACCGAAACCTGCAATGAATTTAATTATATCCAGTTGGAAACATATATTCGTGACTTGTTATCACTAACTAACATTTGCAGGGTTTTAGATTCAATTGGATTTGATGATAAGATATACATTAAGCAAGAACATACTAGGTGTCACTTTTCACTTGTTCCAATTAATCCACATGAAATCTTATATGAAGATAGTTTTATTTCAATCGAAAGGTATTATAATTTTTTATCAAGTGGTACACCAACCGTAAATATAATATTTACAAAGCACGGTAATGGTTCGTTAGATGCTAATTATTTTAATGAAATTAGTCGAGTTGAATTTTTCAATAGTGTCAATCCAAGAATAGTCAAGTTACGAGACGGAACGACATTCAAATCATCCGATGACATCAAATCTACAATGAATAGAATAACATCAAAAGTAGAATATTTATATCGTATTAAACCTATTGTAACATATAATCTGGAGGAAACTAAATGAACCAACCCAAATCTACACATAAGAATGGTTTAACTTATGGTGGACTTAGTGTTCATATTGTTAGACCAATTCAAGCATCTCGATTTAGAATATCGAAAGATGTTGAATTTAGTGACGAGTATCGAAAAGAAATAGATGGATTTTGTGATGATTTATTTGGAGTCGATACACAAGATGTCATGGAAGATGGACAAATAATCAGACGGGGCGATTGTCTATTCATGTCAGAAAAAACAGCAGATTGTTTGAAAAAAGTTGACATTGAACCTCAATATAGCTATAATTTAAAATTATGAAGTTCGGAACATTAAGTTATATATTTTATTGACTTTAAGTTTGGTTGTTGTTAATTCCATTGGATTGGATAATACAAACGAGTGGAAGGTAAACTAGCTCACTTCGTATAATTTTAGGCTAGACGTTTAACTTGGGTTTTTGTCCCCTTACTCGTGGCTATTATATGAACAGGTATATAACTTTAATGTTTTTAGATTACATCTGATTCTACTAATTGATGAATTAGAGCATGAAATCTCTGGAGGGTTAATCAACGCACGAATATGATGCGTTAGTTTTAGGTGTAATCTTTAATTATTTTGTTGACTTTGATGGATAACACTGTATAATAAAAAAAATATTAACTAACCTTGAATCTTAATTATTATGAACGCAAATGATAAAGTTTTGAAAAAATTAGTACCACTAATCACAAAATTCCGTGAAGATTGTGGAAATGAAATGTTGTTAATGCAATTCATTAAAATGGTAAAATTGCATGGATTATATGCTTATACACATTTTAAAATTGAAGTTCCAAACCAACCTGGAGAATATGTAAATTTCAGACAAAACTCTCAAGTGTTGGGTTTAGGTGTGAAATATAATGTGATGTTAGCTTAAAGTGAATAGTCAGTTGACAGATAGTTAGGAAGTATCTATAATAAAAAGATACGTTTAGTGATTCAATTATCACCCAGTAGCTCAATAGGAAGAGCATTCGACTTTTAATTGAAGGGTTGTGGGTTCAAGTCCCACCTGGGTGACAAATTAATCATTTATCGAGTGACATGGAAATAAATTAAACTGATAAAGGTGGATAAAGTGGAAGTAGACGGATTTAATGTGTTGATAGATAATACATATAACCCAAGTTACTGTTGACTTTGAAACATTATCACAATTACGTTGTATGCGTAGTGATTGTTTAACAGATATGCAACAAGCTTTTGGCAAAGAATTAATTGATAGAATGTGGCAACTGTGGAAGCCACATTAAAGCAATATATGAATATTTATGGTGTCTAATGTAACGATTAGATTGTTCCTAATGTAATGAGGATTGAAAATGTCTAAAAAAATGAACACTAAAGCTGTTGATAACCGTTTTGAACAAGACGTTCGATTGGCAGGTGGAATGGGTAATGTAGCAGCTAAACAAAGCAATATCTTAACATTGAGAAGATTAGTGTTAGCTTGTTTGTTGTGGGAAAACAATGCGTATGTCGATGGTTTAGAAGTTGCATCGCAGATTAAAGTGTTGATTCCACTATGTGAACCAGAAGAAGTTGCTAAATTGGCTATTGAATGTCGTGTTATGCAAAAGTTACGTCATGTTCCAATTTTGATGATTGTTGAAATGGCTAAACATGAATCACATCGTACATTGATTGCAGATGTCATTCCTAAAGTTTGTACTCGTGCTGATATGTTATCAGATTTGGTTTCATTGTACTGGAATGGAGGTAAACGTCCACTACCAAGTGCTATGAAACGTGGAATAGCGAAAGCGTTTTTGAATTTTAACGAATATTCTTTAGCTAAATATCGTGGTACTGGTAATGCAGTTAAATTGCGTGATGTCATGTTTATGGTACACCCAAAAACAGTAACACAAGAACAAGCAGATTGCTTTAAAAAATTGGCTGAAAACACGTTACAAACTCCAGATACATGGGAAGTTGCATTGTCTAGTGGAGCTGATAAAAAAGAATCATGGACAAGATTAATCCAAGAAAACAAATTGGGTGGATTAGCATTGTTGCGCAATATCAGAAACATGAAAGCTGCTGGAGTTGATAGACTTGTTATTCAAAACGCTATTGCTAATGTTAAAACTGGAATGTTACTTCCTTTAGATTACTTTAAAGCAGTTAGATATTCACCTGAATTTGAGCGTGATATTGAAGAAGTAATGTTCCGTAGCTATGCAAATGTAAGTAAATTAACTGGAAAGTCTTTGATTATTCTTGATGTATCTGGTTCAATGCGAAGTGAGATTTCATCTAAAGATTCAGAGTTCACTCGATTGGATGCTGGAACAGCAATGGCAATAGCTGCGATTAATATGTGTGAAGATTTTGAGTTTGTCATTACTGCTGGGGTTGATTCTACTTATACTGGCAAACACAACCATATTAAATATCCAAACAAAGGATTTGGTTTAGTAAAACAAATTGAAGATGAAAGGGTTAAAGTTGGTGGAGGTGGCATATTCACTAGACAATGTTTAGATTGGTGTCAATTGAATGTTGGTACAGATTTTGATAGGATTATTATCTTTAGTGACTCACAGGACTGTGATAGAGTAAAAGCACCTCCAAAACCTTTTGGGAAGTTTAATTACATTATTGATGTAAGTTCACATTCGCATGGTGTTAATTATAAAGGTGTGTGGACATCTGAAATCAGTGGTTGGTCTAGTTCATTTTTGACTTACATTGCTTCAATGGAAGGGTTAGATAACCATCAAAGTGAAGATAGTTAGGAAACTATCTATGAGTTAGCACTTGCAACAGTTAGTTAATTGTCTTACTTCCAAGGTGTACTAAATACTACATCTTGGAAGTAGATTAAAAAAGTTTTTAAAAATACTATGGTGTAGAATATAGTTACTTCATTCGGCGAACATGATAGAGGTTCGATTCCTCTAATGACCAATACGAGGGTCATTTAGCTTAATGGTAGAGCGTGTAAAATCTCTATATTCGCAAATTCCTAGTATTTTTAAAAATTAATGTTACGGATTCAATTCCAGTCAGGAACACCATTTATTAGTATTGAAATTAGATGTTGACAATCATTAACTGCCAATGTATAATTTAAAAAACTTGTGGTGATAGTGTTATTATTTAAAATTGATAGAACTCAGCATTTCTAGGATATTGATGTCACAGTGTGTAATATAGTCCTCTGATACGTCAAGATTTGTGTTGACTAGCTTATTCTCCAACATGACGGTTGGAGTTCAAATTAACAATTTTAAATAATACCAATTAAAGGTTATTATATAGAAACAATGATTATTTAAAAAATATTGGATGGTGAGCTAGTTTGGTAATAGCACTGGACTGAAAATCCAGGGAAATTGATTCGATTTCAATACCATCCACCAATGGAAGAGCTACAGTATAGGTGAACTGCGCAGTCTTGAAAACTGTTTGACCAATGAAGGTTGGTTTGTGGGTTCGAGTCCCACCTCTTCCGCCAAATTTGTTTTGTTATGGGAATAATTAATTATGAGATTGTCTAACAATAAGTTAAAGAAACTAGGGTGGATTAGTGTGATTGATGTTGTTCCAATAATTGGAAATCAATATCTAATTCAAAATCTAACTGGTAACATTAAATTGTTCACAAAAGAGTATGGTGGGTGGAGGTTAGATGATAATAGTTGGATGTGGGATGCTGATGTTCAATATTATTTGAATCCATAAACGTGTACCATTTCGGAGTTTAGTGTAATATGAAAAGTGGAGGAAGCCATTTACCGTTATCACAAATTAAAATGCGAGGGAAAAGAATGGAGTTGTGGATGTCAATATAACGTTAAAAAAGACTATTGAAACAATATGAATTATTAAAATTAATTGAGTGATTTTACGGGGCTTATGTTTTCCCTATAAGGTTAGAGCTTTGCATATGTTAAAAGCATGGGTTGGTTCTATGATAAAGCATAGCCCCGTAAAATCACTTTAGTGTAATTTGTAGGCGTGTAGTATAATTGGTTAGTACACATGAATTTGACTCATGGAATGTTCGTTCAAATCGAGCCATGCTTACAAATTACATTAAATAAATATATTGCGGGTAATCACGAGGTGTGACAATGGGCTTCCAACCCATTTGCTGGGATTCGAGTTCCCATATCCGCTCCAAAGATTAACCCCCTATAACTTATTGGTTAAAAGTGTCCGACTCATAATCGGGGAATGACAGTTCGATTCTGTCTAGGGGGAATAATTAACCGTTTAATTACAAAATGAAGTTGGATTATAATATGGTGAAATGTGTGGTTACATCTTAAACCTATTTGTCGTGAGTTCAAATCTCACCATTAACAAATTATGTTAATGTAGCTCAGTTGGTAGAGCAATAGCCAAATCATACCACATATGATTGTTTCTATTGTAATCAAACTTCATTTTGTAATTAAACTAGGGAACTGTAATGGAATTTAAAAAAATAAAAACTCCTAAAAAAATTAAACCATTGGGTTCAACCTCTCCTATTGTGTGGAGTATTGAACCAGCATTTGGGTGTAATTTAAAATGCGACCATTGTTGTGCTGATTTAATTCCAAAATCTAATAACAATAAAATGAATGAATTGGTGTGGAAAAGAACATTTGAAATATTGAATGAGGTTTCCCCAACAGTTAGAGTTGATTTATGTGGGTTCGTGGGTGAACCGACATTAAACGATGAATTATTAACTTTGTTACCAGTTGCTAGAGAACTTGCTCCATTGACACAAATCCAAATTACAACAAATGGAACAAAGTTATTGTCTGGCAAGTATAAAATGAAAGATTTGTTGGATGCTGGTGCTAATGTGTTATATGTTGACCAATATGGACCACATGAAAGATATGAGCAATTAGCAACCGAATCTGGTTATCCATTTTACAGTTATTATAATAAACCTGAAAATGCTCCATCTCCATGGAAATATCATGGTCCAGATTTGAAAATCATTGTGTTGATGGACGAACCATCTACATGGCCCAAGTCAAGACTTAGAGCTGGACTATTAGGGAATTGGTATGGAAACATGAATTGGGATAGGGGAACTGCTCAAAAAAACTTCAATATGCGTCCATTAGAAAAACCATTAACTAGACGTTGTAACCAACCGTTTTTGTATGTAACTGTAGCGTCCGATGGTTCTTATTTGTTGTGCTGTCAAGATGGATTACAAGTCACTAAAGGCAAGTTTGGCAATGTTTTAGATGGTGTTGATGGTTTTAAAAAGTTTTGGTATGGTGAGGAAATGCAAACCATCAGACGTAGACTTAGGTATAAAAATAGAGCTGATACTCCATACGCTTGTAATAAGTGTAACGTAACATTTTCAAGATGTGATTTGAAACACTGGAACGAGTCTGAAATATTCAAGTACTGGAATGGCACTGATTGGACACAATTAAAAGATGAACCTGGAGTTGATAGATTCGTGAATATTGTTACTCCAAACCTTATGAAATTTAGTGTACACAAACAATAACTAAATAGCACCTATACTGTGTATAAATACATTTTTATATATCGTATAGGTGATTGATGTGAATAATACAAGCGTAGAAAATAAGTCTAAAATATTGTTTTATACTGGAGCTTCGACTTCGACTTCCACTAATGCTGCAAATTGGCGAAGGCATCTTGCCATCTTAAAATCTATCGGATTTGATGTTGATATGTTATCAAATAACAAAACGAATAGTGATATAACATTCTTTAATAATGAGATGGGGTTGGATATAAACTTCTCGTTACATTTATTATATGAGCAGTATATATCGCATCAATATACATCTTGGTACGATGTTTATGAAAAAATAGATGTTAGTAGCCTCCAGCATTATTCAAAATTGTTTATTATTGGAAGTTATGTTCAACACACTTCACATTTTTTTAGGAATAGTCGCAGGTGTAATGTATTTCCATTTGATTCTGGACAACTTAAGTTTATGAGTGCTGCATCTAGGATTTTTAATATATTGGTGATGTTAAAGGCTCACAATGAATATAAAATTCCATTACACGAATACAATTTTGATACAACTGAAATGTCGTGTGATTTGTTTCAAACTATTTATCCAAAATATGAATATTACAAATATTATGGATATGGTATTCCACAATATGATACAAATAGGTTGGACTCACATCAATATTATTTATTGAATCATAGTATCAAACCGAATCTTGATAAGAATATAAATTTCATTGGTGGATATACAACTTATATGAAATCCCATAATAGGGATACACTATATAAAAACGAGTTATATGGATTCGCAAATAATTTTACCGATTCAGAAATTTATATTAAGAGTGATAGGGTTGGTGTTAATAATCGGTATTTGAGTTGGAATGAATACAACGAAAGGTTATCAAGGACTAGATATACAATGGTTTTTCCAGCATATGACACTAATGTAATATCTATTGATAGGCTTATTGGAGCAGTTTGGAATAATTGTTTACCGATATTTCATTCATCTTGTAAGCTCGATATTGTTGAAAAATCATTTGATGTTGACTTGAAGCAACTAATAACCATCCAACCATTTAAAGAAGATAAACGGTTGGAATTGTTAGAAGAATTGAACAAGAAGATATTAGTGTTTGAACATAGTTTTAAATAAAACACTTGACACGGTAGTACCTTATAAATATAATGTGCATTATGATTTGAACACATATATTATGAGGTAGTACAATGAAACAATTAACTGTGGCTGAAAAATCGGCAATTCAAACATATTTGGATTTGATTCAAGTAAATGCTACATATCTGTTTAAAAATGATTCAACTAAACACCATTTACAGGTTTTCCAGTTTATGAATCCTAATCTTGACATTGATTATAAAGTTGTGCGTGGAAATAAAGAACTAGATAATTGGTACATGACTAAAGATGTAAAGATGTAAAGATGTAACGGTGTTTGGAGTGAAAACAAATGATGTAAACCAGTTAAAACGCTTGACATTATAAATCAAGTAATTTATAATTACTAAATAACTTGATAAGTGAAACCTTTATAGTGTATATGATAGTTACTTCATATTTAAATGATAAACATAGCTATTGAATGTTTTACGTCAATTTAGTAATATTAGCTCTATTGTACTCTAATGGCAAGAGGAAGCACTGTTAATGCTTTGTATTCGGGAAACCGTATGGAGGTTCGAGTCCTCCCAATAGAGCTAATATTATTTGAAATATCAGTGGAATTGAAAATGAAGTTATCAAGTGATGAAAAGAAAGCTATTTCTGAGTATTTAGTTTTAATCGAGACCTTTGCTCCAAAGTTTAAAAATGATGCGAATAAACATTATCCACAATCATTTCAATTTAAAAGTGATAATGTTTTCATTGAATATAAAGTTGGTCAAGTAACTAAAGCGTCTAATTGGTACATGACTAAAAAATGTGTTATTTTTGGTAGAACGATAAATGATGTAAACCAATTAAAACGATTGAATTGTTAAATAAATAATGGTGCTGTCACACTCTGGGAGTGTGGCTGCCTGTCTAGCAGACTTAGGAGGGTTCGATTCTCTTAATGTCCAATATTTGTGGACATTTAGCTTAATGGTAAAAGCACGATAATATCTGTATTTGATTGTTTCTAGTGTGTTTATTTAAAGTTGTTGTGGGTGAATGAAATGTTATTTTTTAGGCGTTGGTTTTGTAATCATGTATTCAAATACATTCACTATAATAGTATTATTGTGAGTGAAAGTTACAAATGTCATGTTTATAGATGTGTAAAGTGTTCAAAGGAGTTGTATCGTCCTGGAATATTAGGGAATATGTATTAAAGTGTTATTATGTAGCGAGTTATAGCAGTGATAGCTTTTTGGTCTCATAAGCCAAAGGTCGTGGGTTTGATTCCCACACTCGCTACATAATAACATTTGATTGTTTAAAAAGTGTTGACATTGTTTTAAAATAGTTTAAAATGTGACACTTAATCAAGCAATCAAGTTAAGGTACATAAAATGTTAGATGTTGAAGAAGCTGCTGAATACTTTGTTAATAACGAGTTTACCAATGAAGTATCAGAATTTGTATTAAATAGGTCAACTCGAATCAAAGTATATTATGAAATATTAGTTAGGTTCGGTAATGATTTTGCTGTAGCATTTAATGATAAATTTCCAAGTCGTTTCTAAAGTGTGTGAGGAGTGATTGCCTCAATGGTTAAAGTCCAATAAACGGCTCAAATAATAAAAGGATGTCTAGTCAAGTGTATCGGGGACTGACTGTAATATTGACCTTCTAAGTTCGACTCTTAGGGCATCCACAAAGTAAAAATAGAGGGTAATCGGCGAAGTTGAAGGGTCGCAACAGACTGTAAATCTGTCAGTTCCGAAAGGACTCTAGTAGGTTTGATTCCTACATTACCCACCAAGGTTTAAAAATTAACTATGGTGTATGAAACGGTTACTTCCATTATATTGAAATAGGTTGGAACAATGATTTCAACCTCTAATACTGTTTTAGATTGTTTCTAGTTAATTTTTAAATAATATGGGCGACTGACTAATGCAAATTGGCAAAGCTAGTGGATTTAGACTCCATGTCATTCTGGGTTCGAGTCCCAGGTCGCCTACCAAAATAGATAGACAAACTCGCGTAGGTATCAATCGCAACGTGAAATTCGTTGAGCTGTTAGCAATAGATTCAGCCACACGCTACGGGGAAATTGCTTTAGTCTATCAAGTTAAAATGGTGTTTCGCCACCATCAAAAGTGCGAAACGAAAACAATAAACGGAGTTTAGGCTATTGGTTAGTCGCTGGTTTTGGGAACCAGATTAAGGGAGTTCGATTCTCCCAGCTCCGACCAACTTTTCAAATAATGCGGATGTGGTGAAAATTGTAGACACGAGGGACTTAAAATCCCTTGCTCGAAAGAGCGTGTGGGTTCGAGTCCCATCATCCGTACCAATTATCAATAATAAAACTCTAGGGCGCAAATTGAATCAATTGTAAGTTAAGGTTAGAGTCCTTTCGCGTCCATGGTTTTATTATCAAATCTAACATCTTTTATGTTATGTGAATTAATGTATTATAATAGTTAAGATATATGGAATCCATATAGATTGAGCTAAAGTTCAAAACGATGGCGATTGTAGCTTAGTGGTTGAAGTGTTGGGTTGTGACCCCAAAGATGTGGGTTCAATTCCCATCAATCGCCCATAATGAAGTGTTGGTTAGAATTGGAGTTATTATGATTGAATTGCGTACCATTAAATCTGTTGATGTAGAGGAAGCAATCTGGTATTTTATCAGAAACGAACTGTGTAACATTGGATGTAACTGGTTTAAAGGTACAAAGACCTTTAAATTTGATATGATGGTTGATAACTTGAGGTATGATGTGGAAGTTATAACCTCTGTCGATTACGATGAATGTGGGGTCGATGACCCTAACGGTGAATGTGGAACATGGCAATATTGGTATGTTATAGAAAGTGTGCAAATCAAAAAAGTCTACAGTTGGTAGAATAGACTCAACGAATTTACGAATATAGGTGTAATGTGAATGATTTAAACGATAAACTGAATGATGTTGGACTAACACTAATAGATGTATATCCAGGGTCTAATCAAAATATAAGTGGTGATGAATTACAAAATGAAATACTAAAGGTACTAGCTTCTGTTGAATCTGGGAATTTTGAATACGTTAATTTACTAGGTGAACAGTGAAGTCAACATTTATCTTTTAATTCTATTAATGTTGTTAAAAGATAAACAATTTGTTTGATATGGACTTCAAAAGATATATTACAATTGCATCTGTAGTTAAATGGTCTAACACTCGACTGATAATCGAGCGAAGTAGGTTCAATTCCTCCCAGATGCACCAGTTAAATAATAAATGTGTGGAAATAACATCCACACAATATTTAATAATTTGCCATGATGAATGACTCGGTTACTTCTTTGGTGAAATAAACACCGAATCGGATTGTTTCTGGTAAATTATTAAATAATAAATTTGGATATGAGGGTGCTGTTGGTTGTGCATCATCGGACTGTAAATCCGTTCCCTCGTGGTAAACATCGTAGGTTCAATTCCTTCCATATCCACAAATAGATGTTTTAAAAAGTAAACTGGTTAATAACAAACTCAATATAATGTGAATTATAAACAAATCTCACAAAACTCCACGTCAAGAATTACTCGAACTATGTGGGCTGGAAAGGTAATCCATAGGGATATTATGGTACAAACTACTCATTTAGCCTATTAATAGAAAGTCGATTAAAACAACAATCATCAAAATACTTAAGTCTATTGATTCTGGAACGCTTTGGAATCATAGTGACACTAATACAGTTTACGAATTGTTACTATATGGAACAACTGTGAAAGACATTAAAAGAACGTTTCTAGCTTAATACACAAATTTATGTTGACTCTTTGGAATAAAATGTGTATTATGTGTTCCACAATATAACAATCCTTGAGAGTATTATAGTATGGTAAATAAAGAAGACGTTATTAACACTTGGAATAAAGTTTTTCCTAAGTCAAAAATATCTGTTGGTGGTAATACAGAGTTGTTGATGTGTAGAGGTTATTTGGCAAAAGATAAGACAGAAGTAACGAATGGGTACTTTGAAAATGATGTGTTGAATTATGGATTCACTATAACAGATGGTGTGTTTTATGCAGAATCTGGACACAGTATGTACATTAGACCAGAATCTGGAACATATTGTGCTTATTCAATAGCTAAAATCAGAGCAAAGTCATTGAAAGGTGTAACAACACAATCACTTGAAAAAAGATTTAATGATATTAAGAAAATGGTATTGGATAATAAAGATGTTATCCCAGAAACTAAATTACATTATGATATTAATGACAAATTTTTGATATAGGATTATAAAAAATGAAGAAATTAATGCACGTTCCAATGCCTGACCCATTTAGTTGCCATGTTTTTGAAGTGAAAGAATACCCGACTGACCGTGAAGATTTTGCTATGTTGGACGCTGATTGTGATGTTGATGATTTTTTAACTGAGGTATTAAACCCTCATGGTGATTCAATATTACTTGGATTCGATGCTACAAAAAAAGATGTTAAATTTATTGAAAAGCATTATGCTCCAGGGATTCATTGGTTAAAATAGTATTATTGTGGTGATAGAATAGTCCCACGTTAAATAAAGAAAACTCAAACAGAATTTAGTTGATTGACATCAATTTAAATGTGTTTATAGTATCCATTTAAACTAGGAATCTAATAATGACTGATTTAGAACAAACAAAGCAACTCATTAAACCTCAACGTTGATGAAGTGACAGATAGAGGTAAAGTTGTGCTTTCTATTGAAAAATGTCACGATAGTCCAGAAAATGTTACTGGTTACAATGGTTTTTCTGTATCATTTACGTTTGATGTTGATACAGGTAAATTTAACTGTATTGGAATTTGGGAATAATTTGTTTTTAAAAGATGGTATTGTGTAAAATATAGATACTTCACTTCCAATGACGTGATATTGGTAAAGTCCAATCGTCCAGTAACATGGACGTAGTTTAATATTAAAACGCGATAAAAACTATATTTGATTGTTCATACCATCTTTGGCTTAGAATACCATTCTTATTCACTCAAATAAGAATAACCGAGATAACTTACTAATCTAAATATGCTGGTAAAACCGATAAACTTCCTTCTCAGGATTTGCATATATGATGAGTGTTTAAGAATGGTATTCTAAGCCTTTATGGTTTATGGCAGGACTGAATGATGATTGGTGAACGATTCCAACCATAGTAAGTGGAAATTAACAAGATTAAGTCACTTGATTGAACCACTGAATATATTAAGGTGACTCTTAATAGTATTGGTGAAAACCCAGTGTCTTGCCATAAACCATAACGCATTAAAGCTCCATTGCCTCAACTGGTACAGGAACGGCTTTGTAACCCGTCACATCGCGCAAGCGTGTTGGGAGTTCGACTCTCCCATGGAGCTCCACACATTAACCTTAAGGTTTACTATGTCAGTAAACATTATTCACCTTAAAAGAGTTATTACATATCACTAAAGATTGTATTCCAGAGTTAATTAAAAATAACAATGAATGTGTAGGCTGATACACATATCTTAGGTACGTTCCTGGTTGTAAGAATCCTGACAGATTAGGGAATATGCACCCGAAATGAAGAACCCGAACACGCACAAAAAGATGGCAATCTTGGGTCTGAGGCGAAAACGTGAATATGTTTTAAAGTGGATTCTATGTTGGAAATTCAGTACCAACCATTGTTATTTTTAATTAGTTCGATTCTCCAACCACATCAAAATAATTATTGACTTCATTATTTAAGTAATTATAATACTTGAACAACTTAAACAACTGGGAATAATAGTATGATTATGGATTTAGTGAGATTCCAAGCATAATGTTTAAAGTTTGATATTAGTATTATTGAAAATTATTCGGCTATATTCTTTAATATAAGAGGGTTTCGTAAGCCACGATAATTTAAGAATGCGTGAATCGCTAATATCACAATTCCTAGAGAATATTATCATATGGTTATGATGGCTGTTTGGAAAACAGTTCAAGGACATAAAAGCCTTGCAGTTCGATTCTGCTATTCTCTGATTTACTTAGGTAAAATTCCACGAATAATCTGTTATTGTTGCATTAAGTGGAATTAATGCAAGTCTATGTTAAAGCACAACAAACCTTTAATCCACTGTACCAATTAATTCAAATAACACTGGAGTTTAATTATGGAGTTCCAAGTTGGTGATTTGGTAAAATTAACCGAATCATGTAAAGAATCATTCAGACTAACTGATGTTGAATGGTGTCAATTTCTTGATACAGACAATTATGTAAACGTTTTTGATGGAGATATGTTAAATCAACCATTCAAGATATTAGAATTATACCAAGATAAGATTTATATAATTCCAACAAAGTTTGATACAATATTAGTTAAATCTGCATTATCAGTAACACATTTAGAAATCTACAAAGTGGTAATTTAATTATGGAACTAAACCAACAAACTATTAATTCGGCACTTAGAACAGCAATAGTAGAATCTGAGACTTTAACTATTGGTTCCAGTGATAAGTCTTTAGTGTCAATTACTTTCATCCTTGTACTAAATGATAAAAAGACAACAAACTTTATGCAAAGTGTTGATATATTCCAAAAGTCAAAATGTTGTGTTTCAGTTGAAGTCTATAACACACCACTTTTCAAAATTCAAGATGTAAACAAAACCATTCAAGTGTTAATTGATACGTTCAATAGCAACACATATGAACTGGTACTAGCAATTCCATTTAAAGTTCCAGAATATTCATACATCAATAAGCAATACAGGGAACTATCAACTGGCGAAAAATCCATGACAGTTCACAACTTTTTAATGGCGTTTGGCGTTCCACACCAAACAGACGAAAATCTTTTTATTTTATAATTATGCGAGGTAATATTATGGGCGACTTATTAGATGTCTTCTTAGAAGAATGTTGTGATGTTGTAAAGTGTTCAAGGGAGGTTGAATTTGCTGATATGACCACAAATCAATTAGCAGAAGTGAAATTGATTGCAGTTTCCACTGGTTCAAGGGTACTAGGTGGAGCTACTATTGAATCTGATTATGATTATGTAATAACGAATGATGAGTATGATTTGTTAGTCACTAATCACGCTTTACCCAAAGCAGACCCAATTGCGCATACCAATTATCCAAGCAGAAGTATCAAATACAACTGTGAAGGTGAGATTATCAATTTGATTGTTGCTGATAATGATAGAATTAAACAAGCTTGGAACAACACCACACAAAACTACTTAGGACTTGTGAATACTAACGTTATTATTCCAAAAGACCTACGAATTATGATTTTTAGTTATTTTAGAGTTCTGAATGGAATTTAAATATGGTAACATTAAACAAAAGAAATGATTTGTATATATTCAAAAACAAGTCAGACAATTAAAATAACTTTTAAAGGAAATAAACACATGAGCTTATTATCTAAAATCATTTATGATGTTGTACAAGATTTTACTGGAAAACCAATCTCTGAATTTAACCCTGATTCTATCCCACATTATTTAGTTGACAGTGTTATCACAAAGCTTATTACTGAGCTTAATATCACTCCAATTATAATTGAACCAAAGAAACTGGATTTCACATCAGTTCAAGAACATCCACAAGCATTCATTGGAGTGAACCATACTGGTACATTCATTGGAGTGAAAGTAATCACGATAAACAACCTATATTCAGCTCTTATTGGAAACTATCCATTTTGGAATATTCCTAACTTCGGTGAAATGGTTAAACAATTAAAAATCGAAAGAACTGAATTAAAACGCGAATTTTTTGTTGAAAAGAACCATGAACTTAAAGGCAAGATTATAGCATTAAAGGTATTCCTTAATATGTTATATTGGTATGTCACATCAAACAATAGTAAATTAACAGCGTTCCAAGATGCTAATTGGATTTCAAATATTGGATATAACATAATGGAACAAATATCTAAGAATCCATGTGTATTGTATATTGATACTGATATGATTATTGCTACCGATATTCCAGTTGAACTTTCAAGCATATCATTCCTAGATTATGAAGTTGAAACCAAATCAGTTGAGATTATGAGTAAAAAGAATTTGCGTTTTTTTGAACCTAAAAACGACACAAGTAGCTTAAAGAGTGGAATTGTTAAATATAATGGAAATCACTTTTTTTCTGGTGAGGTGGTTTCCGGTACTGTATCTAATGACAACTATCTTAATGTAGTTGAATATGATAATATTGGAAACATATCAAGACAAGGTACAGTAGAAATCAGTCAATTCATTTAATAATCAACGTGTTAGCACTTGGACAAGTTATATAATTAACACCAATGTCCAAGTGCTAACTTACGCCTAGTGTGATACAAACTTCAACAAAGATTGAGTTGGCTTAACACAACTCGACATCCTCTTATCAAACATATCACAAAACATTCTTTTCCACGCATCTAAAGAGTGCCTTTCCATTGTCATTTTGGCAATTTCTAATCGTTTTTCAGTTGAGTATTGTGATAATACCTCAATTGCATTAATGACCTGTTCTTTACAATCCTTAGTTTTTACAATTTTAATAGAATGTGATTTATCAGCCACAATTTCATCTGAGGCGTTGATTCCACTTTCATCTGTCAAAACCACTAATGGAACACCACAAGATAATGCTTCCAGTGCTGTTATACCCCAAGGCTCGCGTGTCCACGCTACCATAAAAGTTTTTGCTTGTCTTAAATACTCAAAGTTTTCTTCTGATGTGTTGTTTAATATGGTAATACAATTTGGGTATGACTTCCATTTGATGTTTAAGTTATCATTTTCGTACTTAGCGTTTTGTTTACCTAAATTATCGTTTTCACGCGAAGGTAGTCGTTTGGTTGATATTAAACTTGTAAATGTTGTATCAAATACAAATTCATGTGGAGCAAATGCGTTTTTGATGCGTTGGATTCTTGACACATTCATCACATCATAAATTCGTTGTGAGTTGAATGTTGTATTAGTACAATATGCTGGTCTAAATATATGCGTCTGTTCAATGTTTACTAGGTAATTCGGGTCTATTTTATTGTGGATATGATTGATATAACAACTAAGTTGGTGTTCACCTAGAAACGCAATATGATGTCCATCTTGTAACATTTCTAACGATTTTTTCAATCCAGTGTACATTGTTATACCACCACAAGACTTTCCACTATAATCATCGTGGATAAATGCAATTATTGGAATTTTAGAGTTTTTAAGTGTTGCTGTGTATTTCCATGGATAATGTAATAAGATTAAATCTGGTTTATGGAAATCTATGCTCTGTTTAACCAACTTTGCCCTCGATTTATTTAGTCTATCAACAATTGTTGTAATACATGGGATGATGGTAATGTCATCAAATACTGTATTACATAACAATGACGACATCCTTTCAATACCTCCTAGTATAATTTGTGGATTATAAAGAACATTATCAACTGGAATTGTTCCATAGAATGACGCATCATCAATAGGCATTAATATCTTCATATTAGACTGTCCTTAAAGTGAAGTATTTATGTCTAATAAATAGATTTACTATATAACAAACAGGAAATTAAAAATGAATATTGGTAGTGTAGTAAACATGAAAATTGGTGGAACATTGATGACTGTGGAATCAATTGATGAAAATACAGCTAAATGTGTATGGTTCATTGATTGTAAAATATACAGAGATACATTCAATATTATGGATTTACAAGAGTGGGTTAAAGTTAGCAGTTGTGGTTAATTACTAACACGTTCCAAATGCTAACTTATTGATATTACTAATACATTTATGCTCAATTAAATCAATATGATAGCATTTGGAACAGTTATATAATTAATACATCCATATAAGTGCTAAGTTATTGATAAACTAATATAAATTGTGTTGTATTGAGAATCAATAACTTAGCACTTGTAACCGTTTACAAATTACCTAACACTCGTGAGTGCTAACCTATTGATTTTATATTTTAACTCAATTTGTAGTTAGCACGTGGACGATTCATCTTTACCATATCATACACCAACTATCAATGACTTAGCACTTGCAGCTATTAAGTAATTAATAACACTGTCCAAGTGCTAAGTCATTGATAGTTTTATCATTCATTGTCAACTATTATAAATCAATAGGTTAGCACTTGGAACAGTTATATAACTAATACCAGTTTGTAAGTGCTAACTCATTGATTCTTTCTTATTCTACCTAATTAACGCATTGATATGTCCAAAATAAATTTTGATAAGTATTACACCAACCCAGACATAGTAGCATTATGTCTACAGTATTTGAATGAACATAATTTTCCAATAACGGAATATCTTGAACCATCGGCTGGAAATGGCTCATTCTTAACACAATTACCTATTAATACATTAGCATATGATATTGAACCAGAATATCCAGATATTATTAAACAGGATTATTTGACTTTAAAAATAGCATATAAGACTGGACGATGTGTTATCGGTAACCCTCCATTTGGATTTTCCAATAATTTAAGCTTAAAATTCTATAATAAAAGTGTTAATATAGGTGATTACATTGCGTTTATACAACCTATAAGCCAACTAAATTCATCTAGGAGCTTCTATAAGTTTGATTTGGTGTCATCACACGAGTTACCTGATATTGAGTATTCTGGAGTCAAATTGCACTGTTGTTTTAACATTTGGAAACGTCCACTAAATCGAGTGTTAAATGTTGCTCCAAAAAACCATCCATTCCGTGACATTAAACTTAGAACAAAAAACAAAACTAGAAATGAAAAGTCGATAACAGATGATTTTTGTTATTCAATTTGTTCTTGGGGTAGTGTTGGTGTACGTCCAAATTACATTGGCGAGTATGCTAGCGAAATTTACTTTTATTGCTACAATAAGGATTTAAAAACAAAATTAATTGAAGTTTGTGTGAATACTGATTGGAAAAACATAGTTCCAAAATCTATATCAACAAAAACACTTAATTGCTGGCAAATTTATGATTATCTAAAAACTCAAATTCCAGAGTTGTGTTAGTTATAAGTGACCATGAAAGTTCACTTTTACTGTACCATCCAAAAATCTACTGGTTAGCACTCGGAACAGTTATAATACATTATCGGTTGTAAATGCTAACCTATTGATTTAATTGAGATGTGAATAGTAACACTATCAATTAATATAAATCAACGACTTAGCACTTTGGAGTTGTTAGTAATTAGTAAATCGTTCCAAGTGCTAACGGACTGATTTAATTGAGTTAAGTTGTATCGTATAAGAATCAATGAGTTAGCACTTGGACAGTGTTATGAATTACCTAATTGTTGTAAGTGCTAACTTATTGATTTGTTACTAACGAGTATTCCAGTTGACTTTATACAAGCTAATTGTGTACAATATACGAATTAACTGCTTAACAAAACTGGAGAACAACCATGACTCAAGATTTAGAATCCAAACTTACCATTTACCGTGATATATTAAACCATGTAACAGCTGCTGCACACCAATTAGTGCCAGATGATGTGACCCGTTTGAATGACACTCTTACCACTCGTATTCACTTTTTAGAAGTTTCAAAATTATTTGGGGGCATTCTGACTGAACGACATTATGGGTGGACAGACTTCTTTGATTTAGATAATTTTGTGACATTGCGTAGGTTTGGTAAAGGCTCAAAGAACCAAACATTATCCCTTGATACCATGGAGCAACCTAAAGATGGCTGGTATTTATATTTCCAATTCTCTACTGGAGCATACCTATTGAACACGGAATATATCCCAGAAGTGTTTGACCTATTCTGGAATGAGCTGGTTAAATTACGCCCAGCATATACTGGAACACTTAATAAAGAAGTTCTATTTACTCCCGACCAAGCTTGTGAAGTTTACAAAGAGTATAAAGCCCTTTTGATAAAATATCGTGAAATAGCAGCAAAACGCGAAAGGTTGCTGAAAAAATTAGCTGAATTGAAGTGTGACAGCCTAAATTCCATTGAGGTGTGAGTGATTAATAATGGATAATATTTTTAATGTATGTGTACAATCTTTTGGATTTGATTCAAACTCTGAAACAGACTTCTTTGAACTAGGTAAAGACTTTCATAGAAAATATGATATTATTCACTTTGAACCGATAGATTGGTTTACGATGATTCAAATAATTAAATGGGAATCTAATGTGTATGATGTATCCATCGTTAGTACAATTGATAATGATGATACTACAATCATATTAAAAGGTATTAGTGAAAGTGTTGTACTCAAAACACTTTATGCTCAATTAACTTGATTATATAATTAATATCTGTTCCACAAGTGCTATGTCATTGATTCATAATATTAGCACTTGTGGACATTCACACTTCCAGAAATAATTTAAGAATCAACAAGTTAGCATTTGCAGTCTTTATATAATTAAGACCACACTGTAAGTGCTAACTTATTGATTTTGTTATAATTCATTGTCAATTATTATCCATCAATGAGTTAGCACTTGGACAAGTTATATGATTAACTAACACTTGCAAGTGCTAACTTGTTGATTTTTGTTATACATGATAATTACTTAGCACATAGAGCGATTTAATCCGTACTTTGATGTTATTTGTAATTACAAATCCAAGGTTATTTTAGTTGACAATTGGAAACACTTAATTTACAATGTACAACATAAAAACAACATAAAAACAACATAAAAACAACAAGGAACAAAAATGTCAAACATCACCGATATATTAGATATTGAAAACACCTTAAGCAAAGAACTTGTGTTAGACTTAACTAAGTTGAGACGATACATTGAACTAGAAGATTTCCCTATATTGTTTGAAAAAACTTCTAGTGGATTTGTGTCAAGATTAAAATGTGTATCATTTGGTTCAATTGAACAAGGTGTACCAATGCAAATCTTTTTTAAATTTGATGTTTTGAGTATTGGGAACAAAACTCCTAGAGGGTGGCTATGGGTATCAATGACTGGTTCGGGTGGTAGTGGCTTCAATAGAGTTTGGACACGAGTCCATGTTGATTTTCATGTTTATGGAAAATCAGTTGAAGATTTCATTACACAATTGTCAATGGATATTGAACACGTTTTAATTAAACCACATCAATATTTCCCTAAAAAGTTTTTAGCTCACAAATCATCGAGATTGATTCCAACTTTAATGTGAAGTTAGTGGACCAGTAAATTTTAATAGCTTTTATTTGGAGATAGTTATAATGTTTGGACTTGTATTTAATAAGAAGAAGGAAACAATCACTTTAAAGATTGAAGATTGGAACACTGCTAGATGGCTTATAAATTGTGCTATGCAAGCAATTGATGATTCTCCCTATAAAAGGGGCAGTGTTCGCCATAATGAAATGCTAGCATTAACAGCAGATTTAGCTAGACAATGTAAAAAACAAATGAAGGTTCCAGACGAATATGATTCTTAATGTAGCAGGGAAGGTTAAATGGAATGGTAATTATTTTTATGCAGGTGAAATAGTTACTGGAACATTAGTTGATGAATATTTTATTAATGTTATTGAATATGATTCATTTGGTACTATATCCAGACAAGGTATAATTGAATGTGAGTTTATTGAGGAATTGTTAAATGATAGTGCTGATTAAACAATCTCCATTTATTCGTAGAAGAGATTTAAAAACTGCTAAGGAAAATTACAATAAAGATTGGGTAGATACAACTAAAGCATATAATGGACAACAAGCAATAATTGAAGATATGTTAGGTAGACCTTTACTAGCAACCTTAATAGATGATAGGTGGTACGGTTATGTTGGTGGATTCATGTATAAGACTGATGTGAAACGATACAAACCAGTTCTAAGTTTTACAGATGAATAAATAGCTTGACATTATATTGTACTTTGGTAAAATGCTGTTGTAACAGAGTCGGGAGAGTTATTTCCACGCAGGTTCAAATATAATTAAGCAGTAGTAAAGTTCATTTATATGCCTGATGGACTATAAAGTATGAAGTTACAAGAAATTGTAATAGGTTCAAGCAAGCACTTAAGCGAGGTCAGACATTAAGAGTCGAGTATCGTTTCGTTAAGCATTGATTAACAACGACACCTTTGTTATGCTAATTCCAAAGGTGTCACATTTTAAAAATTTAACTTTGAAGTTTGTCGTTTCAAACGGAGGATATATGATAGATATTAATTCACTTAATGAAGATGATGACGTTTGGGTGTTCGGATATGAACGTGATAAACATTTAGGTTTAAGCGTTAATCTTGTTCCTACATTTGGAACAATCACATTTCAATATACCATTAAACACAGTTTTGTGTTTGGTGATTTCTTGGCAGTGTGTGAACTAGGAATTGACATAGGTGACGAAATAATCACTATTGGTGAACGACTCGAACAATCAACCTTTACTGGATTATACACTGGCTATCAAATATGCGATAACGAACAAGATTGTATTATTAAATATAATAACAAAGTACGAGATTCCCTAACACGATTAGATGAACTTTATTCAAAGTTAAGGCAAAAAATACTTGCTGATGTAATAATAAAAGATTTTGATGGAATTGTAGAATATGTAGTAGAAGATAGTGGATTTATATTGTAAAACATGGAATATACATTTCATTACTAAGCAAACTGTAATTTAACTACATTAATTCGTGTTTTGGAAATAGGTATTAGAGTAACAACTATGGAATTTGAAAAAGACGTAAAAAATCTATTTGGTATTATAAATAAAGTTTCTGTAGAGACTGATATGGGAGTATTACTCCAGTTACATCGAGAATCGAGTAGTCTAACAGACTACTATTATAGAAAATATTTAAACCACGATAGATATAGTTTATCCAACATAGGAACAATGAAAAATGTAGATAGCATAAAAATAAATACTATTCAAAATGTAGTAACTTTATTGGAATTACTACACACTAAGTTTGATAAACAAGAACATTGTTTTGATTTTAATAAATTTGCACCATCGCCTAATCTACATCATACTGATATGCGTAGATTAAAATGGTAAATCTTAACTGGAGTACACCGACAATCGTTTTTAAGCTTGTTTTTAATAAAAATGGTATGCTAGTATCAAGTTCAACTAAACGTTAATCTAAGGCTATTTTGTGTGGTTTTTAGATTGAAACAATAAAATTTAATATAGTATATGTTATTATGACTAATAATAGAACTATTGCAAAGAATAAGTTTAAAAAATGTTGATTATACAGAAGTTAAATGGATATTAGCTCTTGGAATATCATCTCAATATTATTCAATAAAAAATTATTTGATATGGAACACAACAGCACAATCCGATACGTTAATGGAGAGTAATCCTAGTTGGACTAGGGACGACCTGCTAAGTCTGTCGAGGGTAAAACCTTTCGGTTCGATTCCGATGCTCTCCGATATTCCTATTGAAATATCGAATATAATTTTAGTTGACATTAATAAAAATTTTAAGTTATAATACTGTTTTTATTAATGTTAAGAAAGGTGATTATTATTATGGGTTTTTATATTACTGATATACAAAATCCCTCATTTGAGGATTATATCGGCTCTCAAACGGTATATTCATTAGCGGAAGCAGGTGTATTCGATTGTGAAGTACCAGCAATATTGGTTGATTATTGTAACAGACATGATAGTGTTGTAGCTATTGTTGATGGAGAAAATGTCAACAATTTTATTGGTGATGTCGAAAGTGGTTCTTTCTCTGGAAGAGATGTATCAAAACTGCTTTCTTTAGTTAAAGAAAAATACAAAAATGGGTTTATGATTATACAATAACTACTTTAGTAGTTGACATCACTAAACATTTTGAGTGACAATGCAGTTTTATTAAGTTGGATGTGCAATATGATAAAAAACAGCGTAAGTTATTTTTATTAAATAAAGAATGTTGGTATTAGTATCGAGTGGTCTGCAAAACCATCGTCATTAAACTAGATACAGGCTTGACCGTAGGGTTCAATTCCCTATACCAACTCCAACACTTACCTGAGCGTGATTTCAATGAGTAGAATTGTGAGATGTAAACATTGTAATAAAAAGTTAGATGACCATTTGTCTGGAGATGTACCATATTGTCCAGTTGGACAAAAACATCGAGGTTGCTATTGGACATATTCAAAAACACATTTCTTTGAAATAGGAGTATAATTGTGTCAAGAACTTTTCGCCGAAAGGTGTTGTTTTTAGTTCGTATAGAAATAGATTGGAATATCACGATTATATTAAATTTGCTGGTACTTGGTTCCAAGTAAATCATTCAATTGGCACTAATGCTTATGATGTTGGAAAGACAATGAGTCAACGTGATGGCTCTAATTCTACTGTGAAATATAAAGAACCTGAACCAGCGTGGTTCAGAAACTTAACATCTGAAAGACCATTGCGCAGAAAACACAAGAATGAATTGCGAAAGTTCAAATTGGATTCAAACTATGAACCAGATATTATTGATAAAGGTAGGTTAAAATATTGGACATAACAATTGAACAACACGAAAAGGCAATCCGTAGACATCACATAGAACGATTAAAGGTTAAGCGTAAACAATATTGGGGTGGAAATAATAACCCCAAAAGATTAGGAATATTAAACAACACTCCAAAAAACTGTTCTTGTATTGGATGTGGAAATGAACGTAAATATGATGGCGAAACTCGTCAAGAGTTAAGACATACATTAAAACAAGAACTTGATTTAGTGTTGACTTACTAGGGTCGGTTGTGTATAATTAAAAACTTGAATTAACCACATTGGATTTTATTATGACCAAACAACGTGCAGATGTTAAGCATCAAAAAACAGTAGAGCAACGGAAGTGTGCAGCCTTTAATAAGATAGTTAAGATTTTAGGTAAGAACCATAATATTAAATTAGATGCGGAATTTGATTCTGGTACAACTTTAGATACTGAAAAGTTAAAGGCAATTCAAGCAATAATTGATTCGGAGAAATTATAATGGGTATAAGTAAATCCATATCGTTTCTTATAACTACTTGGAAAAGTTGTATTACGAAAAATGATAGAACCGATATTCAAATGACTGATGAAGAACTGGAAGAATATTTCAGAAGTGGTAAAGATTATCTGAGTTCACTTTCACCCGAAGAAAGAAAGGCTTTCCGTACGCAGAGTGATTTTTTACCTTAGTTGTTAATATTGGTCAAATTGACCAATATTAACAAAGTTTATATTCATCCAGAAAGAGCTTGGGATAGGAGTTTCAGCTTAGAGCGGAGTTTGATTCGGATTCAACTTTAGCTGCTGAAAAATTAAAGACAATTCAAATGATAATTGACTAGGATAAATTTGTAATGAGTATGTTTGATAGTATAGTTTTCGACTGTAACGAATGTGGTAAAGAAGTTGATTTTCAAACCAAGGATGGTAGATGTAATTTAGATAGATTTTCATTAAATGCTGTACCACGGCAGATTGCAGTTGAAATAAATAATTTACATTGTAAATGTAACTGTGGTGTGATTTATAAATTAACTACAAATCACAAAAAACAATCTAATATATCTGACTGTGTGGTTATGAAAGCCAAAGCTATTAGATTTGAATATGGAGATTTATTTCCATAACTGCATTCTAAGCAGTCATTGGAGGCTAATATATTCAAGTTGTCCATAGAGACAAACTTTTATTTTTATTCAGAAATAGCTTGAATTTAGAATGACATCTCAAGTCGGCTGGTACGCGACTAAGCAGTGTGAAATGAGTCATTACGTTTTATCCAAACATACCGAGCTACCATTTATGAAAAATTTATTGTTAATTTGAGGGTTATTATGTTGTGTATGAAGATTTTTGTGAAGTAAACCTGTTTCGTGGTGGTAAATTAGAACGTGAAAAATTCTCTAGTGCAAACGCAAGGGATTATATTCCACAAGTCTATAAAAACCGAAGTTATGACTTAGTAGAATTTGTTAAAGAAGTCATCAATGATTATGTAGTCCATATCGTTAAACAATTTCAATGATAAAAATATTATAATACAATGACACGCAACGAGTTAGAAATTATAGCAACTAGAATTGGTGTTTCCACATATCACGCAGCTGCCTCGTGTTGTAAAACGCGCAAACAATTAGCAGATTTGTGGACAACGTTACAGATGGAATTAAAAACAAAGAAGCCAATAACTTTAAAAGTTTCCACAACCAATTAGTAAAATGACATATTTAAGCATTGAAAACTGAGTAGTTTTATACACAAAAAAGTAAATGTAAATTAGGAGGCATTTATTAAGTTAGTAAACTATATAAAACTACAATGTTCCAATGTATGATGGAACGTACAGCAAACGTATAAAATTTAATATACAATCTAACAAAAGTGTTTGGGTTAATGTCCAAATAAGTTTAGGGAATCTTAGTAAGTACCACATCACAAATTCCCCGTTCCATTCCATGTCATTTAAAACGGATAATACAATGTTAATACATAATTTAATCCTAGCCATCAAAGACCAATTGCCATTAAAACGGTTATTAATCAACTTCTTTATTACTAGAAATGCGTGGGGAATGTTCCACAAAAACTCACACATTGCAGTATATTCTGGTAAACCAAAAGTACCATATCCAACTAAAGAATCAGCATCAAAGGCTGCCAACTCAATGTCAAACAAGAAGGGAGTACATTTTTCTTGTTATAAATGCGTATGGTGTAACGGCTATCACATCGGGAAAAATAGAGAGAATAAAAATGTATAACAACGCATTTTGTATCGGAATCAATTTATTGTTTGTTCCAGTAGAAAGAATAGAACAGACTAAGAGAATGTTATTAAACTTGAATATTAACAATTTACAAGTTTCTGTATCATCTTATGATATATGTTGCTCAGGTCGTAAGTATAACAGTGATAAAATAGAGTGTATATTAATTCCAATAAATCCTAGGTATTGTTTTGAATATGTGTCTTCAGTAGCAGAGTATGTTAATAGCGTTGCATATGATATTGCTTCACATTCTGTAGGTTCACCACAAATTATATCATTTGCAAATTCGATATTCGTTTCTACACTTAATTTATTAGATTCATATTCATACGTTGTAATTAAACATCGACATTTTATTACTAAACAAACCAGTTTATTAATCCTGAATAAAGAATTTCAAATAGAAACAATTTAAGGTAAATAAAATGAATAAAGATGATGTTTTAAAGTTAAAAACTGGTGATGTGGTTTATGTGTGGTGCTTATTTGATGAGTTTGGTAACATAGCTAGTATTCCTCCAGCTAAATTCGTAATCACCGTTGTACAATCAACACACTCATCCAGACAAGTGGTTAAAATCCGGGACCATAATAAGGAGGTTGAACTAGCTACGTTTATCTTAGGTGACGTTAGTTCAGTTGACATTCTAAAAACATTTCATTTAAATATAGATGATGCTAATCGTGCTTATAATTTAAGTATTTACGACAAAGTTGATTATCACAAAGAACAAATTAAAAAGCTTAAAAAAAGTTATACGCATAAGGTAGTTAAATGTTATTAAAATCATACATCTTAATAAAAGATTGGGTAGATACTGGACACGCTGTAAATTCTTGTCTCCATGCTGGATATTTAATGTCGTTAAAATGGAACAAAGACGACCCAGTTATTGCCGAATGGTTAAACACATCGTTTAGAAAAGTTACTTGTGTTGTTTCAGAGCAAACCTTTGAGGCTGCAAAAAAACAAGCCGATGACTGGTTCGTAGTGACGGAATTAGCATTTGACAAACAAGAAGTTGTACTGGTATTTAAGCCTAGGCTAGAATGGTCTAAATTTTTTAAATTTCTTCAATTATTCAAATGATGGTATCAATATGATTGTTCCAAAAAGTTTAACCACAACCTGTACTGAAAAATGTAAACAATTTTTACTAGACAACAAATATGCTTCTATTGTAATATTGCAGACATCAAATGGATTGGTTAAGAAAACACAATTTAAATTAAGACTGATAGATAAACGAAGTTATAAAACTAAAGTAGAGGTTATTGAAGGAAGTGGTTTTATTACAGCAATGATGAGTACGGATTATATTAGTTTCAAAAAATCTGATTCCATTTTGTTTGAATCAATTGATTCTTTTTTATCAACTGAATTGAGACTCAACAACAAACACGAACAAACCGAAGTATTTGTTTGTTCGTTATTTGATAGTGAAAAAATATATGTTATTAGTATTCCAAGCCTAACGGATGCTGATTGATGTTAGATGGAATACAATTAGATGTTGGAGTCTATTTAACAACTGAATATCCGATGTTATCAGCTAGCGAATTTCAACTGTGGTTTAATATTGACAACAAATTGAATTATGGAATTTGCAATTCATATCATCAAATAATTGAAACGTATAAGCCACTAATTGATAATGACTTATATGTTGTTATTCTAACTAAGTGTGATTTAATTGAATTTGGAACTGATTGGGGTGAAATATTAGCCTTAAATAATGATGAGGTTTTCCACTATCACATTTTTAAGCAGCTGCCAATTGTTTCTCAATAGTATCGAGTTTGGTATCAAAAGACTTAGCCCATAATTGGAACTTACTTAACAAATCAACAAAGAATTTCTTAATAGAATCTAAGACACCTTCGTCCAATGTGATTGATTCAGATTTAATCGTTAAAGCACTCATCACGTTAGATTTTGTTATTTTAGTGCGAGCCTTAACAATTTCTTTAATTTTATCTTCTAATTCTGGAGCTAACTTTAATATGTCAGCCATAATCCCATCGGTATCAACTTTTGTAGTTTCACGTTGATATTCTTTTGATACTTGAATAGTTAGTGAACAAGTTTTTACTATTCGCGTATATACAACATCTTCAGCATCAAATAAATTGGAAACTAAGTCTTTAGCTTCCACATTCAATTCTTCTTCTTGAGATTTCAATTTAGCAGCAGCTTCTTTAATAACCTTAAACTTTTTAGCCAGTTTTGTAGCAATAGCACTTTGAGTTCCCGCAAGTTCCACTATCACTTTATCTATCTGGTCTTTAGCCATTTTTTCAGAATATTCTAGGTTTTGTTGTCTAGCCTCATTTAAATAAAATGTAGCAAATGTAAGCATATCTTTCATATAATTCACCATTAAAATAACGTATTTATATTAAACCACAACTGAGATTATTACCATGTCCATGTATAACATTTGGAATAACGATATTAAACACCACCAAAAACCAGAATCATTATGGGAAATTAAAACTCGTGAATTACCTGGAATTAAAGCACATTGGCGTCCAGCTGCTTCTAAGTTTGAAGTTGAAGAAGCTTTTAATATGGGTGGAAACAAGAACAATTTAAAACGAATTGATGTACCACTACACGATACAATCGTATTAGGTTATCCCAATTGAAATTGATGTTGGAGGGCTTTGTCCAAAGTGGTGTGTTTGAAAAGTATCTTGGTAATAATAGATATTTAATATCTGGGAAATGATTGTGACGATTATCACATTAGATTGTGTAATTAAGTATCAAAATAGTTGGAATATAATAACACCATATTCCAACTATTTAATCAAGTTAGCTTACTTTTTTAGCAACTAAATCGTGTAATAGTTCAACAGCATATTCGTTAAACCATTGACCAATATCATATTTTGAATCCACACAAGAACCACCCAATTCAAATTCACCATCACTATCAGGTTCGGTGTAATATACGGACAATTCAATTCCCTTATTATCTGGAAACATAACATCAACTGAATCTAAATCATCTTTATTTGTAAATCGTTGTGGAAGTTTTCCCTTTGGATTGTTTCCAGTAGCAAGCTTTGTTATATCATCAATTGCACTATCATCTAAATAATCAATCCAATTGTGAACTTGTCTCGTATCGTCTGATAGATATAATCCAGAAATATCATCATTGTCCATTTCAACATCAAATTCAATTCCAGAAAAATTCACGGTATCGTTTGTTTGTTTTGATTTTGGGTCATCATCTGGATCCAACCACTTATTCCTTTCTACATCTGCATCTAACCGTTCCAGTATAAACTCGGTATAACTTAACATTTTATTCCCCTAGTAATTAAAATTTGTAATAGTACCTAACTTGTCACTAAATTGGAATTTGTCCAACTTTACATTAAATTGCGTTAGGTCTTTTCTGTTTGTATATTTTGTGTAATCAACATCTTTCTTTAAATATGCCAATGTAATGTGTGGATTATATGTTCCATATCCAGTATCAACAACATCTAGGTTTCCATTTATGATTCGATTTAATTTGTTTAGTTTTTCACTTTTAATTGGTAATATTAGAACATTGTAGTCATCACATTCAAATATATCAACATCCAGAATATCAACATATGTTGGGTGTATTAATTCTGATTCCAATAAATCAAACAATTCAATTGGTTTGTCCAGTGTTAACCCATAGCAAACTGTAATGTGTGGATTAACAACATACCCATCTTCTCCCAAATCTATTTCCTTAACTAAATGTCTAGCATATTCCTTTATGACCCCAGTTAAATAATAATCTAAGGTAAATTGGCAACTTGCATAATCATATACAGTTTCAACTAACGGCTTCCTTGTTGTTATTGTTTTAAACAACATTGGATTACCTCCAACAATATTTGACGTTGTTGATACTTCACCATCTTCCATTATAAAGCTTTTAAACGTTTTAAACATTATAATTATCCGTTAAACTATATATTTATAATAGTTGACATTCAATTAACAATTAGTTATAATTTTGTTTTGTTTGGAGCTTAATATTATGATACACAGAAGAACTTTAAAACCATTTTTAAGTTATGCCGAATCGTTGACATTTGATACTTTGCCTAAAGTGAAAAACCTAAAACTGGTTGATAATATACTGGACGGTGTTCCATTACCACAATCATTAGTATTGATTTCTAATGACATTAGAACTCCAATTACAAATATTGAGATATTATCAATATTCTATATGATGGCAATTAAACATCCTACACTTATGGACGATAATATCTTAATCTTGACCAAGATGTTTCGATTGATAAAAAATCTGGATATATTATCCACAACAAGCCTTGGATGATACGAGCTAAAAATCCAACTAAGAAAATGGTTCACATTAGTGATGTGAATAATTCAAGAGCTATGTTTAAATATTCAATTGAGTTTCCATTTGAACATAATGAAATATATTGTAATTTAGTAACTAACCTAATGGACTCATTAATGACTATAATAGAAATAACAAAAGATGATTGGAGACTACCAATGTTACTAAAACAATGTTCCAACAATTAACACATTAGTTAAATTACCCATCAATTGTGGTGTTGTTTGAGATGGTGTTAAATCTGCACTACCAACACTTGTCCAATATACTGGACATAATGCCACACTATCCCATCCAACCATATAATAAGTGTTCGATTGTAACTGCGTTTCTTCAGCACAGTTACACCACCTAACTGGTCCAAACTCTGTGGAAACATTTGTTCCAAAAACAAATACGTTCCTATTAACAATAGCTTTGAATACATCATTCTCAAATGATGATACCAATCTAGTATTAGTCGGTTTAAATCTATTACTTAACTCAACGTTTGTATAGTGTACCAGTCTTTCAGTAATGATTCCATATTCAACTGGACTCAACTCAAATGATGATACGTTCCTATTAACAATAGCTTTGAATACATCATTCTCAAATGATGATACCAATCTAGTGTTAGTTTGATTAAATCTATTACTTAGCTCGA